>Ga0210039_1000298_pt1 | contig 53826 bp, 47 predicted proteins | sample CryGeyCG2114_250_3_FD_185460 | JGI IMG/M metagenome (GOLD analysis project Ga0210039, IMG submission 185460) | Groundwater microbial communities from aquifer - Crystal Geyser CG17_big_fil_post_rev_8/21/14_2.50 (SPAdes) (version 2) | ecosystem: Environmental > Aquatic > Deep subsurface >...
GAAAGTTAAGGTGCCTACTACTGATAAAACTATTTCAAAAACATTATGGCTCAATGATGAACAAAAATATTTAGCTAAATTATTTAATCTATAAGCCTCTCAGGGTGTCCCAGTGTCGAAAACAGGAAAAAGTAAAATTATTAAGATTAAAAGATATTTTATTTAGTAGAGTAGAAATAAGTAATTAATTATTAATTTATTTTTGTAATTAGTTGTATTGCTTGAAGTAAAACAAATTTGTTTAAAATATTAAAGCCGACTGAAAGTCGGCTTCTAACGATATTCAGCTTATATTTCCATAATTTCTTTTTCTTTATGGGCAACAATTTCATCAATAGTTTCTACGTGATTGTCAGTAACTTTTTGAACATCCACTTCGCCATCTCTTCTTAAATCTTCCGAAAGTTCTTTGTTTTTTTCCAACTTTTTTAGCTCATCAATAGCTTTATGACGAATATTTCTAATAGCTATCTTAGCATCTTCACCAAATTTTTTAGCTAATTTACCTAAATCTTTTCTTCTTTCTTCGGTTAATTGGGGAATAGGAATTTTAATATTTGTACCATCATTTAATGGATTATAGCCCAAATCGGCTATTAAAATTGCTTTTTGAATTAATGATACCATATTTTTATCCCAAGGAGTTATGGATAGTGTATGGGCATCTAGAACAGAAACATTTCCAACCTGATTAAGTGGAGTAGCAGTTCCATAGTAATCAACTTTAATTCCATCTAAAAGTGCTGTGGTAGCTTTACCAGTTCTAACTTTTGAAATTTCTTGTCTAAAAGCTTCAATAGATTTATCCATTTTGTGTTTAGCTTCTTTGATTATTTCATCCATTATGTGACCTCATAATATATTTAAATATTTTAATGTATTACTTTTGTCCCGACTTTGCCGCCAGTTACTAAATCTAATAGATTATTTTCTTTGTTCATATTAAAAACTACAATTGGTAAATTGTTTTCTTGACAGAGTGAAATTGCTGTCATATCCATAACTCGTAAACCTTTTGTCATAACATCTTTATACGTGATAGAGTCATATTTTTTTGCATCCAAGTTTTTTTCTGGGTCACAATCAAAAATTCCATCAACTCGTGTACCTTTAAATACTGCATCAGCTTCAATTTCAACTGCTCTAAGCGCTGCTGCTGTATCGGTGCTAAAATAAGGGTGTCCAGTTCCAGCACCAAATATAACTATTCTACCTTTTTCAAGATGCCGCATTGCTCTGCGTCTAATATATGGTTCAGCAATTTCTTGCATGTGTATTGCTGTCATAAGACGAGTGTACATACCACGAATTTCAAATGCATTTTGTAAAGCAATTGAGTTAATAACGGTAGCGAGCATTCCCATTTGATCACCGGCTACTCTATCAATTCCTTGCTCAATAGCATTTAATCCACGGTAAATATTTCCTCCACCAATCACTATACAAACTTCAACACCAATATTTTGAATCTTTTTAACCTCATTAGCAAAATACTCTAACATTTTAGGATCAATACCTTGACCCTTTTCGCCCATTAACGATTCGCCACTAAGTTTTAATAAAACTCTTTTGTATTTTAATTCTGTCATCATAATGTTCCAAATATAATAAAAAAAAAGGTCTTAATTAAAATTAAGACCTTTGTGAAATTCTATTTATTTTCATCAACCACATGATAGCGGTAAAATGCTGTCAGATTTACATTGGATGAGTTTTCCTTATTAAAACCAGCAATTACATCTCGTACAGATTTAGAATTGTCCTTAACATAAATTTGTTCTGTTAAACAAACTTCTTGGAAGAATTTATTAATTTTACCTTCAGCAATTTTATCTAACATTTGCTCTGGTTTTCCTTCTTTGCGAAGTACCTCTTTATAAATCTCTTTTTCTTTTTCAATTACAGAAGTTGGTACTTCTTCTCTAACAAGATAAAGAGGTTTCATAGCTGCTGCTTGCATAGCAATATCTTTAAAAGTTGCTACAACTTTATCTGAACTAACACTATTTGTATTCTCAACTTGAAGTAAAACACCAAGTTTTGCACCTGCATGTATATAATCAACATAAGTTGCATTTTCAATTGTGTTTAACTTAAATCTTGATATTTCTATTTTTTCTCCAATTTTACCAATAATATTTGTTAATTCAGTTTCAACTTTTTTACCATTTAATTCTGATGATAACAACTCAACTAAATTAGCGGGCTTGTTAGTAACAACTACTTCTAGCACAAAATTAGAAAAATTAACAAAATCCTCACTATTAGCAACAAAATCCGTTTCACAATTAATTTCAAGAATTACACCCGTTTTGCCACCATCAAGTACTTTAGTTAAAACGGAACCTTCCTTGGCATCTCTATCTGCACGTTTTGCAGCAACAGAAGCACCTTTTTTTCTTAGAATTTCAATTGCTTTTTCTAAATCACCATCTGATTCAACTAAAGCTTTTTTACAATCCATCATTCCAGCGCCTGTTTTATCGCGCAACTCTTTTACTTGCGATGCTGTAATAGCCATAATAATTATTCCTTATATTTTAATCTTTTTCTTTTCTCTATTCAGCCGATTTTTCTTCTTCAACTTTAACAACTTCTGGTTTTGTATCTGGTGTAGTAGCATCTTCAACTATTTCGACTGTTTTTGTAACTTCTTCACTATCAGGTCTTTTAATAGTTCGTGATACTTTTTTACCTTGAGCATCAAATTTAACTCTTCTTACTTTTGGTTTACTATCATCACCATCTTTATTTTCAGATTCAGTTTCTTTTTTAAGTCTTTCGTCTTCAGCAGCACGTTCAGCTTTAAGTTCTTTAGCTTTGGCTTGGCCACTAACAATAGAATTAGCAATAACTCCAACAATCAATTGAATAGCTCTTCCAGCATCATCATTTGCAGGGATAATAGAATCGATTAAATCTGGGTCGCAATTTGTATCAACAATTGCAAATACAGGAATTTTTAATCTTTTAGCTTCAGCTACAGCTATTGATTCTTTTTTAATATCAACAATAAAAAGAGCACCTGGAAGTTTGTGCATTGATTCAATACCATCAAGTATTTTTCTTAATTTATCACGTTCTCTTGTTTTAAATAATCTTTCTTTTTTGGTAATCTTTTCAAATGTACCATCTGTTTCCATTTTATCAATAGTTTGCATCGTTTTAATACTTTTTCTGATAGTAGAATAGTTTGTTAACATTCCACCAAGCCATCTTTCACTAACCCAATTGCAGTCGCATTTTTTTGCTTCAGCTGCGATTATATATTTAGCTTGTTTTTTTGTTCCAACAAAAAGAATTGATTTACCTTGAGCTGAAATATTTTCTAGCGCTTGAGCGGTTTCATCAATAGCAGTTTGTGTTTTTTTAAGATCGATAATATGAATCCCATTTTTTTCCATAAAAATATATGGTTTCATTTTAGGATTCCAACGGCGGGTAAGGTGACCAAAATGTGCACCTGTTTCTAGTAATTCAGTTAACTGAACTTTTGGCATAATAATACTCCTGTTTTTCTTCTACTTTTTTCAACTTTGCCTCAAATCCATTTTTATGTAGGACACAGGGGGCAAATCCAAAAGTATGAATGATTAAATAATAATTTAAATAAAAAGTAAAATTCTTTATCTCTTTGAGAATTGGAATTTTTTTCTTGCTTTTGGTTGTCCGTATTTTTTACGCTCAACCATTCTTGGGTCTCTTGTCATTAAACCTTGAGCTTTTAGTAAAGGTTTAAAATCTGCGTTAATATCAACTAATGCTCTTGCAATACCTAAACGAATAGCTTCTGATTGACCAGAAAAACCACCACCTGATACATTAGCAAAAACATCATATGCTCCTAAAGTTTCAGTAATATTAAGAGGAAGCAATACGTCATCTCTGTTAGTTTTAAGAGGGAAATATACTTCAATTTCTCTTTTATTAACTGCAACTTTACCTGAACCACTTCTTAAAATTACTCTTGCAGTTGCGTTCTTTCTTCTTCCAACAAATATTTTATCTGTCATTAAAATTCCTCTACTTATATACTTAGTTTTTCTGGTTGTTGAGCTATATGTGGATGTTCGTTACCTGCATAAACTTTCAATTTGGTAAATAATTTTCTACCCAATCTAGTTTTTGGCAACATACCTTTAACAGCTTTTTCAATCACTACTTCTGGTTTTTTAGACATTTGCTGCGCAAAAGTTGTAGTTTTTCCACCACCTGGATAGCCAGAATGTCTAAAATATGTTTTTTGTAATTCTCTTTTTCCAGTCATTTTAACTTTATCTGCATTAATTACAACAACAAAATCACCAGTATCCATATTTGGTGTAAAAATAGCTTTATGTTTACCACGTATTACGTTGGCAACTTGAGTAGCTAATCTTCCAAGAACCTTATCTGTAGCATCAACAACGTACCATTTTCTATCCGCATCTTCAGTTCTTATAAATCTTGTTAATTTTTCCTGTTTCAAATCTAATCCTCCAATAAGGCACATTCTATTTTACAAAAGAGTACAAAAATAATCTTATTAATCCTGAATGTCAAGAAAATGTAAGCTCTTTTATTTTATAGAGTTATTATTTTATTATCCGACTAGCAAAAATACGTAAACAATTGTTTAATTATTCATAATAAGCTAAAATAGTTTCAGGAAACATATCCGTAATTAGCAAAAATCCATTATTATATCGAGCAATTCCTTCCCAATTATGTCCATTTTTTTCAATTTGGTTTGAAATTAAAATAGGATTTTTATTTGTTAATTCAATTTTGTTATTTTCTAAATGGAACTCAATAATTTGTTCTATTGATGTTTCTTTATTAACCAAAGATGGTTTTAATTTTTTAAACTCACCTGGATAGTAGTAATTTAATGCATAAAATTTACCAATTGAATCAACACTCGTTGCGTCAGTTATTCTAAAATCAATGTTTGGCATTTCAATTTTTGAAACAAAATTAAGTTCTATATCCAATTTTGTAGAAAATGGTGATTTATTAATATTAATTCCATTTGCTTCATGAAGTGCATAAATAAAATTTTTATGAGTAAAAATTGCTTCTTCACCCATATTATAAATATTTGTCTGCGATTTGATCTCATATTTTGAATTCTTATCTAGAATAAGTTTTCTATTTCCAAAATCCAAATTCCCTTTAACTATAAAACTAGAAGACGAATCTTTATCAATAGATTCAATTGAAACAAAAACTTTATCGTTTATAAAAGTTATAGCTTCGTAACCTGAACCATCCCTTTTTCCTATTTCATCTAATCCATCAGCAATAAAATGAATTTTTTCTCCTTTAATAGGACTATTATCTTTGCCACTTATGTAATTATTCAATTCTTTTTGGGATATAAAATAGATAGCTCCATCAAATTGTTTATCCCATTTGTGAGGAAATTGAGGTAGTATTATCAAATAATTTTTGTACCATGCCAAACTTGAAGCTTCAAATTCTTTTTTTGCTAAATCACCAGCCAATTCAATTCTTTGCAATTTGGGGGATAAGTCAGTATTGTTATTATTACATGAAAAAAGAAACAAATTTATAATGAGAAGCCAAAGTGTGTTTTTCAAAATGTTTTACCTTAAAATATGATTGTCATTTAGTTATTTAAATATATTTAAAATTGGCATTATTTATCAAACAAGTGTAATTTTAAATTAAAAGAATTTTGGAAATATTTAATCCATAAATATTTATTGATGTTAACCAATCTTTAATAAATGAACTCTTATTGGAATTTATTTTCTGATTTTTAATTATTTTGATAAAATTGTAGGTCTAAAAATGACTAAAACACTTCAGATAGTACTCTTTTTGTTGTTATTGCTTTCTCTTAACAGTGCTCAAACAATCTACATTTCAGAATCCGTTACAGAAAACAATGAACCTATAAATGCAAAAAATGAGTGGGAAATTGAACCGTGGGGAAAAAAACTTTATGTTATTTTGGATTCTGAAAATACCAAAATTGAAGGCAATATTGTCTATTTATTCATTGATAAATTTTTTGATGGTAAATTCAAACCTTTTGATAGCAAATCGATTAATATTTATGGGAATGAAAAAAGGATTATTTATGAATATAATTTTTCGGAAATTGGAAAATACAAACTCTATTTTGTTAATATTTCACAACAACAAATAAATTCAATTGTTGTTTCTCTCAATCAAAAAATAAGAAAAGAATTCAAAACTGTTAAAAGAAGCAATTATTATGATAATGTAAAATTTCAATTTTGCGAAAAAATTTTAGTTGGCGGAACTCCAATTGGAATAACAAAAAAGACTTCTTTAAGTGATAATAACGGCGAAATATATATTAAAATTACAAATATTTCTCCAATTAGAACCGAAATTATATTAGTAGATGTTTGGCGAAAAGAACATCGCTCATTTGAATATGATGAATTTGTTGAGTCAAAAAAATATAAAGTAAAAGCAGAGTGGAACGATACTTACTTTAAATATAAGTTTAAGAAAGCTGGTGAATTTAAAATTGTAATTTATAATCAAGAGGAAGTTTTAATTGGCAATGGTTTCATAAATGTAACAAATTAAATGTGCCATTTTTCTTTTATTTCTACTAAACATTGAATGAGTTAAATTTATGCTTAAAACACAGTTGAATACTTAAATAATGATTTGATTATTTCATGATTATTATAAATAGTGTTTTCCCCGTTTTTGTTCTTATTTTAGTTGGAATAATTCTTAAAAAAATTAATTTTACAACAGATAAATTCCTAATCGTTTCTGATAAGTTAGTTTATTATATTCTTTGGCCAGCAATGCTTTTCTGGAAAATTGGTGGGCAATCAATTTCAAATGGTACTGATCTTTCAATAGCATATGCAACTGCAAGTGCTGTTATTGTTCTATTTTTATTAAGCACATTGTTTATTGTTTTCTATAAAGTTAAAAAATTTGACTCGGGTACTTTCTCGCAAAGTTGCTACCGTTTTAACACTTATATTGGAATTGCTGTAATATTAAATTCATTAGGTGAACAAGGGTTAATTCCACTTGGACTCATTATAACTTTTGTAATTCCAATTGTAAATTTCTTTTCAGTCTCAATTTTAATTTGGTTCTCAGGTGAGCATTTTTCTACTAAATCACAAATTAAAATAACTGTTCTTTCAATAATTAAAAACCCACTAATACTAGCTTGTGCTTCTGGTTTGCTATTTTCATTGTCAGGATTAGAATTTCCAATTTTTTTACATAATTCATTTAGTTTAATTTCATCAGCTGCACTGCCATTGGCTTTAATTTCAATTGGTGGGTCATTCACTTTAGGAAAATTTAGCAATTATTTATCACTTTCACTTTTTGCTTCGGTATTTAAGTTATTATTATTTCCTGCTATTGGCTTTATATTTCTTTCATTGTTTAATGTAACTGGATTATCATATAAAGTAGGAATGATATTTTTTGCCCTTCCAACCTCAACAGCTATTTATGCACTTTCATCACAATTAAATAGCAATACAAACTTAGCATCTTCAACAATTGTTATTTCAACGGCATTATCTTTAATTTCACTTTCAGTTATATTTCTAATTATATAAAATTAAGAAGCTAAATATTTAAGGTTTTGAAAATTCGGAAATAACTATAGCTGCAGCTGTAGCTACATTTAATGATTCGGCATTCCCAAATTTTGGAATTGTAATTATTAAATCTGCAATCTCGTGTAGTTTTTGAGTTGGTCCATTTGCTTCGTTGCTAAACACTAAAACGGAAGTCTTGTTTTTGCATAAATCATAAACGTTTTTACCATCCATATCTGCACAAATAATTGTCTTACCCGATTTTTTAAGCATTTTGAGTGTTCCATAAATATTTTCTGTTATATAAATATTTACGTGAAAAAGCGAGCCCATTGTTGAGCGAATAACTTTAGGATTATAAATATCTACAGAATTACTGCTTATAATTATTTCTTTAATTCCAAACCAATCGCAGGTTCGTATAATGGTTCCTATATTTCCAGGGTCAGAAATGTTTTCTAATGCAACAATAGTTTTATCTCTTGTTTCGTCAATATATCTTTGAAGAGGAATTTCCATAATTGCCATAATTCCCTGCGGTGACTGAGTATCGGCAATAGTTAAAAATTCAGCATCCGTTATTATCTGAACAATTGTGCTATGTTTATATTTCATAAGAATTTCAGAATATTCTATTGCAAAACTTTCGGATGTTAGTATAAGCTCACAAATAAAATTACTATTTAGAGCTTCATCAACAAGTTTGATGCCTTCAACAATAAATCTTTGTTCAAGCTTTCTATACTTAACTTTATTTAATGAGGAATAGTATTTTAATTCCCTTTTGGTAAGCATTAATTATTACTCTCCAATTTTTTATTTTGCTTTTTCTGTGGAGAAGTAATTATTTTAATTACAGAAGGAGTTTCATCTAAGATTGTTTCTTCCTCAATTCTTTCAAGTTCTTTTTTATATGTTTCAACTTTTGCTTGGAATGTTTTTTCCATTGATATTAATTGAGCAATTTTAGTTGAATGATCTTCTTTTTCAAACTCAGCTTTGGAAATATCATCCTTTAGCTTTACTGCTGCATGCTCTAAATCATTTATATTTTCAGAAAGATTATTAATCATATTTTCTTTGTTAATTATTTCTTTACTTAGCAGCTCGTTTTTTTCGTGATATTCAGTATATGTTTTACTGTTAATCTCTAATAGGTTAGAGATCTCATAACTGAAATGATCTTTTTTATACATTAAATCTTGAATCTCAGTTTTATATTTTTCAATATTCATTTTCGATTCACTTTCTTTTTCTTTTAATCCAATTATTTTATTGCTAATATTTTCTTTTTCATTTTGTAAATCTTTTAATTTATTTTCAACGGAATCTTTCTCTTTTCTTAACAATCTTACCATTCCAGTATATTCAGCAAGCTGTGTATTCCTTTCCAAAAATATTTGCTCTTTTTTATTAAACTCACGGTCTTTATCAATAATTAATTGTTTAATGGAATTCAATTTTGTTTTAGCTTCATTAATTTCTTCGGCAAATATTTTTGTAGTGTCTGCAAAGTTACTTTCCATTTTTAGAATATTTTCTTCAACTTTATATTTCTTTTCTTCATATTCAGAAATTTCATTTTTAAGTTCGTTTAACTGCTCTTCAAAACTGCTTTCTTCTTCTTTTTTTCTTATCAATTTTCGTTCAATTTCTTCAGAAATGTTTTTTTTGTTTTCAATACTTGTTTCTGTTTCCATTTTTAGTTTAAGAAGAATTTCAACCTCTGAATCCAATTCAGATAACCTATCATTTCTATTTTTTATTTCAAAATTTATACTGTCAAGTTCATTTCTTTTTTGAGAAATACTATCAATAAAATCATTTTTAGTAAGTTCATATTCTTTGAAAACCTTCTCTTTAGAATTCAGTTCATCAATTAATTCAGCAATATTAGTTTGCAAATTTCTTCTTATATTTTCATCCTTTTTGAATTGCTCCAATACATTTGTGTGTTCTGCTCTTGTGTTTTCAATTTTTGAGATTAAATTTTCTAGTTCGTTATTTAAAATATCTTTCTTTTCACCTAAAACTAAAAGTGATTGCGAAATTGCATCTATATCATATTCAGCTTTTATCTTAGTTTTTTCTTTTTCTTCAATTGAGGTTTCAATTTTTTCAATTGTTTTTCTGCTTTGAATTACGCTTTGCTCCAAATTTTCTTTTTTTTTATTTAGCTCAATAATTTTATCCTCTGCTCGTGATATTTCCTCTGACAAACGATTTGCATTATTATTTAATGTATTTAATTTTGCCTCAATTAATGATAATTCGTCTTTTCTGTTAGAAATTGTATTTTCTAATTCGCTAATTTCAGCTTCACTTGCTTCTTTTCCGATTATCAAAGAACTATTTATTTCCTGATTTTTACTTATGCTATCGTTTAATTCTTCTTTTTGTTTGGATAGTTCATCAATTTGTTTGTTTAATTCAAAAATCGCTTTTGATTTTGCAACCTTTTCGTTAGTTGATTCTTTAAGAAAATCTTCAATTCGCTGTTCTTCTTTAGCCAATTCAGAAAGTTTCTCTGTCATATCTAAAATGTTTTTATCCAAATCAGCTGTAGAGTCTTGTTTAATTCTAATTTGGTGAATTGTATTCCGCAAATCGTCATTTTCTTCACGTAATTTATCTAATTCTGGAGTTTCTTTTGGATTGAAGAGTTTCATATTGGTAACCCTTAAAATTTAATAATCTATTACTTTGTTTAATAACAAAGATAAATAAAAAGATTTAAAATGTTTGCAAGAAATTAATATAATTTAAGCATGTATAATGCCATAGGATTAAAACAAACAATTTTATAAAAAGAATAATCATAATAGAAGCGAACTTGCCCCAACTTATTCGGTCTTCGCGTTTGTACCCAAAAGGTTAAGTGAACAATTAAATAAACGCTTAGACCGAGTTATTCGAATATGCATTAATGCTTTTTTAATGCATATTGGGCGGGGGTAAATATAAAATACTATTTGGTGAAGTAATTGTTCTGTTTATTTTAATAAATCCACATTATATTATTTGGAAAGTAACCAACAAATAATTACTTTGATTTTCAAAAAATGTATAACAATTAGGTACAAAGAAAAATTATGTTAGTAAATGTAACTTCAGAAATAGGGAAAATAGAAGGTGTAATAATACATACACCTGGTAGTGAAGTTGAGAATATGACTCCTCAAAATGCAGAACGAGCATTATATAGTGATATCCTTAATTTATCAGTTGCTGTAAAGGAGTATTCTTCATTCAAAAACATTTTAGAAAAATTTACAAAAGTATATGAAGTAAAGGATCTTTTAACTGAAGTTGCTCAAAATGAAGAGGCAAAAACTAATATAATAAAGACAATCTGCGAAAATGAAAATATCTTGGACTTGAAAACACAATTGTGGGAATTATCTTCGGATAAACTTGCAAAAATATTAATTGAAGGACTCCCATTAGTTTACGATAATTTAACAAAATATCTTAGTGAAGAAAGATATTCACTTCAACCACTTCATAATTTTTTCTTTACCCGAGATGCATCTATTACCGTTAATGACAAAGTTTTAATAGCAAGGATGAGCAGTAAAGTTCGTGAACGAGAATCAATAATTATGGAAACTATTTTTAATTTTCATCCAGAACTTAAAACTGAAACAGTAAATCCACAAAAAACCAAATTTTATAATGATAAAATTACTATTGAAGGTGGTGATGTTTTAATACCACGTGAAGATATTATTTTAATTGGTGTAGGTGCCAGAACAACTTCGCAAGGAATTGATTTTATTCTTGAACAAATTAAAGAGCATGGTGAAATGCGACACATAATTATCCAAGAGCTTCCACTTAAGCCAGAATCATTTATTCATCTTGATATGGTTTTTACTTTTCTTGATAAGAATCAATGTATGATTTATGAGCCTGTTATTAAAAACACACATGATTATCAAACAATCCACATTATTGTTGATAATGGTAAGGTTAAGTCAATTACAGAAAAAAAAGATATCTTGGAAGTGCTGGGAAATCTTGGAATGGAAATAAATCCAATAATTTGTGGAGGGCATGGTGATATTTGGACTCAAGAGCGCGAACAATGGCATAGTGGTGCAAATTTATTTGCATTAGCGCCTGGACAAGTAATTGCATACAGCAGAAATGAAAGAACAATTGAAGAACTAAACAAAAACGGCTATGATGTTCTTAACTCAGCCGATATTTTTGATGGGAAGGTTCTACTGAACGATTATAATAAATTTGTAATAACTCTTCCTGGTTCAGAATTAGCGCGGGGTGGGGGTGGATGTCGCTGTATGACTATGCCCATAAAAAGACAACCCGTAAATTGGTAGTTTTAAATTCACATTTAACCCCAAATATGCATTAGAAAAGCATTAATGCATATTCGACTAACTCGCTCTAAGCGTTTGTACTATTGTTCACTTAACCTTTTGGGTACAAACGCTAAGACCAAGTAAGTCGGGGCAAGTTCGCTTCTATATTGATTGTTCTTTTTCTAAAATTGTTTATTTTAATCCTATTGCATTATCCAGGTTTAATTTCCTCTCACTTGAAACGATGTTAAGATAAATGACGAGATTGTAAAATTTGTTTAAAATCTATTGAGCGAGCGACGGGATTCGAACCCGCGACATCAAGCTTGGGAAGCTGGCACTCTACCAACTGAGTTACGCTCGCAAAATTTAACAGTTAAAAACACAAAAATAAGTCAATTTAATTAAGTGGTAATTTTACAGTAAAAGTCGTCCCTTTACCAAGTTCACTTTCCACCAAAATATTGCCATCATTTTTCTGAATAAATTCATTAACCAATATTAAACCAAGACCTGTTCCCCTTTCTTTTCTTGTTCCATCAGTAGAAAAAGCAGATTCCATTTTGAATAATTTACTTATGGAATTTTTATCCATTCCAATTCCAGTATCACTTATTTTTACAAAAAAAATAGAGTTTTCTATTTGTGTTTCAATTAAAACTTCCCCGCCTATATCTGTAAATTTAATTGCGTTATTAAGTAAATTTCGTAACGCGAAGTTAATCATTTCTCTATCAGCATATATTTTAGAATTTTCTATTAAATTACTCTTAAGTTCAATTCCTTTTTGCTCAAAATTGCTTTTAAATAGCTTCGAATTTTCGTTTACAAGCTCGTTAAAATCAAACAATTGCTTTTCAATATTTATCATTCCAAGTTGAGCACGCGACCATTCAAGAAGATTTTCCAAAAGCGTAAAAACTTTTTTTGATGCGTTATTAATTCCCAAACTCATTTCTTTAATTTCATCTTTGCTCAAATTATCCAAATTTTCTGACATTATTTCTGATAAACCAAGTAACGAAAAAAATGGACCTTTTAAATCATGCGAAATTATAGAGAAGAACTTGTCTTTTGTTGCATTTAAGTTCTTTAAATTTTCCTCTGATTCCTTTAGTTGAAAATTTGTCCGTTCAAGCTCATCGGCATATTGTTTCATTATTTTATTACTTCTTTCCAAAGTAGAATTAGTTTTTTTCTTTAGCCCATATCTTCTATACAACAGTATTGTTCCACCACCGATTAAAACAAGTACAACAACTAAAACTAATGTAATATATCTTTGATTTGCTATTTGTAGATTTTGTATTTCCTGTCCTTTTGTTAATATTTCAATTTCCTTTTCTTTTTTTTCCGTCTGATATTTAATTTCAACATCTGTTAATCTTTCAGCATTACTTTTTTTAAGAAATTCGTCTTTGCCATTAGAATACAGTGCCATATTTTTGTATGCTTCCTTATAATCTTCTTTTTCTAAATATGCTTCAGCTAAACTTTTATATGCGGGATAAATCTCTTCAAGAAGTTCCATTTTCTTTCCAAATTTTACCGAGTTGTTTAAATAAAATATAGCTTTATTGTAATCGTTTCTCTTTAAATACACAATTCCTATATTTCTGCTAAGAATTGTTGATTTATAGAAATCTATTGTCTGGTCAACTTTTGAAAAAGATTCATTAAAATATAAAAGTGCTTCATCATACTTTTTTTGACTAAGATAGTATTCACCTATGTTATTTTTAACAACTGTGATTCCTTCTATTAATTTAAGTTCATTAAATATTTCAAGTGCTTTTGTATAGCATTCATAAGCTTTTTCAAAATCACCTTTATGTTTATAAACTTCTCCAAGATTATTTTTAAAATTAGCTAGGTAAAGTTTACTTCCACTTTTTTCACTTAACAAAATTGCATTAATGTAATATTTAATTGCTTTGTCATAATTTCCGATAGCGTCGTAACAATTTGCAATAATACTGGTTGCTGTCGAAATTTTAATTGTATCATCTATTTGTTCAAAAAATGGCAATGTTTCCAACGCATTTTTAATAGCATTTTCATATTGCCCAAGAGATGTGCCCTGAATAAGAGCTTTATTTAACTTCAAATTGGCATAACTATACAAAGCATTGTTTTCCTTATAAATATCCAATGCCTGTTTAAGATAATATTCGCTTGAATCATTTTTACCTATATAACTAGATAAAGTAGATTTTGATTGGTAAGAAAGGGCTCTTTCCAATGGGAAGTTATCATAATCAAAAATTTGTAACGAACTATCAACATAAACTAATCCCTCTTCAAGTTTACCATAATAACTTAGCAAAATTCCCTTTGTTTGGAAACCCAAACCAATTCCATACTTATATTTAGCCTTTTGTGATAACTCCATTACTGAATCACAATATACTTGAGCAGAAGTGACATTTCCATTTATTAAATAACCTCTACTAATTATTGCTAAAGCTTTTATTTCAAGCTCTTTATTTCCAATTTTTTTGCTTTCAGCAACTGCATAATCAGCATATTTAATTGCTTCAGAAATTTTAGTCCTTTCAAGTAATTTTTTTGAAAGGTCTATAGAGAGCTTAATTGTTTTTATTCCTTCACTTTTGCTTATTTGCAGCTTTAAACTATCAATTGGGGAAATTGAAAACAAAATGGAGTTCAATAAAAACAATAATGTAGCAATTTTTAACAAATACATACTAATTCTAAACCATTTTTTATAAAACACTATTAATTAATTAAATTATTATCGAAACTTAATTCTATTTATTAAGCTTTATTGAAAAATAAAACAAGCTTAATTAAAAAGTATTAAACTTTAACCATTAAATATCGATAATAATAACAAAATATGTTCAACATAATCAATCAACAAATAGGTAAACCGCATGAGGCCAAAAATTACTCCAACAAGCGTAGAAAAAGTAATGCGCGAAAATGATTTTATTGTGTCCAAAACGGATACAAAAGGAATTATAACTTATTGCAATGAAATATTTTTAGAATATGCCAAATATTCTTATAATGAATTATTAGGACAAAACCACAATATAATTAGACATCCCGATATGCCAAGAATTATTTTCAAACTATTGTGGGAGACAATTCAATCAGGTAAAGAAATAAATGCTTATGTAAAAAATATGGCTAGTGACGGCTCTTATTATTGGGTTGATGCAAATATAACTCCTGTAAAAAATGAAAACGACAAAGTTGTTGGCTACTATTCAGTGAGAAGGAAACCAAACAAATCAGTTTTGGATAGAATTATTGTTCCTCTTTATAAAAAATTATTGGATGAAGAGAGAAAAAACAGTATTGGAACTCAAATGACAGCATCTGGCAAATTATTAACTAATTTATTAAATGAAAAAGGTCTTGAATATGAAGAATTTATACTCACCTTATAATGGAGATAGTTTTGAAGGATTTATTAAATTAAGATTAATATTAATTACAGTTTTAGCTGCAATTACTCTTGTTTTATTATTGGTTTTAACTGATTTAAGTTTCTCTTCCATATCACCCATAATTTTTTTACTAATTGTTTTATTAATTATTGTAATTAGCATTTTTTCATATATCCAGATTGGAAATTATGTGAAGGATGCATTTTCAACACTTCATAATCAAACGGAAGCAATTTCTCATGGTAACTTTGATAAAAGGATTACAAAAATTACATCAAATAACGAATTTGCTAAAATTGCATGGCAAATTAATGATGTTACTGATCAGTTTGAAGCTTTTATGAAAGAAATTGATACTTCTACACAATACGCTTCTGAGCACAAATTTTATAGAAAGCCAAAACCTCAAGGTTTAAGAGGAAAGTTGAAGAAAACTATTCAAAATGTTTCTATCTCTTTAGATTTCCAGGCTGAGACGAATATTCTTAAAGATTTGCAGGCTTATCTTGACAGAAGCACAAATTTAATTCTCCGAGCAATTGATGCCTTTACAAATGGTGATTTAACAGTTAAAATCCCAAAAGAACGAGATGGAGATGTAATTTCTAATATTATAGATTCTTTTAATAAAATGGTTACCGAGCAGGAGCATATTATAAATAGAATACACGATGCTGTTCAAGCAACCGCAAGTGCAAGTGCCGAAATATCTGCTAGTGCAGAAGAGATGGCTGCTGGTGCACAAGAACAAAGCTCACAAACATCTGAAGTAGCTGTTTCCGTTGAGCATGTAACTAATACAATTATGGAGACAACCGAAAGCACAAATAGAGCTGCAGAAGAAGCTAATAATTCAAAGAAAATTGCTGAGCAAGGTGGAATTGTATTTGCAGAACTTGAAAATGGAATGAACAATATTGCTGATGTTGTTTTGCAATCATCTGAAATTGTGAATAGACTTGGCAAAAGTGGTGAAAAAATTGGTGAAATTATTCAAGTAATTGATGATATTGCTGACCAGACCAATTTATTAGCTCTTAATGCTGCAATTGAAGCTGCGCGTGCTGGTGAACAAGGAAGAGGCTTTGCTGTTGTTGCTGATGAAGTTCGTAAGCTTGCAGAAAGAACAACAAAGTCGACAAAAGAAATTGCAGATATGATTAAAACCATTCAAAATGAAACTAAAAATGCTGTTGATTCCATGGATAAAGGCAGAACGGAAGTTGAGAATGGTAAAGTATCTGTAAGACAAGCTGGACAATCATTAACGGAAATTATTAAATCATCAAATACTGTTATGAGTATTGTTAATAATGTGGCGGCTGCAGGTAAAGGCGAGGCAGAAGAAGCAGAACAAATTCGATTTAATATTTCAGGAATAAATACCGTTGCACATGAAACAGCAATTGGTGTTGAACAAATTGCTCAAGCTTCCGAAGATTTAAATAGACTAACAGAAAATTTACAAACTTTAATTTCAAAATTTACTTTATCAAATAATCAAACTAAAAGTTTAACATATAATTAATTTTTAAGTAAAAATTTTCATAAAAATGACGTCTTTTTTGGTGTCATTTTTTAAAAATTTTCTCAAACTAAACAACAATAAATAAACATTATATTTAAATCTAACTATTTAACATCAACTACTTTATCTCCCATTTTTAATTGCTTTTCAATTGCGGGTTGCAAATAAAGGAAATTATCGTAATCAATTACAAAAGTTTTTCCTTCTTTTCCTTTTAAGCTTGTTGTATAAAAATTGAAAAGGGATACAACTTCTGTTTTTGTATTTCCAATTAAATATGGAAAACTTTGAAGTGAAATTAACTTAATATTTCTGCTGTTAAATTCATCTCGTATAAAACTAAAAATTTTTGATTTATATAAATCTGATGTTTCATCAATTAAGTAAGTTTTATCACTTCCAAATGAAATTATAATTGACCTAATATTATTAATCAGTTTTTGTTTTGAAAAATCCTCATGAAGTAAAAAATCCGTTTCATTTATTTCGTCACTTAATAAAACGGCATAATTATTTGTTACTTGATTTTTAATTTCTAAACTTTTCTTGGAAGGAGTTATTAAATATGTAAAATCATAAAATATTCGGCTAAGTTCTGACCATGGTAATTCTTCATCGCTAAAAAACAATTTAACTAAAAATGAATATTCCGCAAATTCTCTAATTATTTTATCAGATAGTACTAAATTTGCTTGTAATTTTAAAATATCATCCTCAAATATCATTAAAACTGAATTGCCATAATTTACTTTTTCTCGTGTTTCAACTTTTACTTGTTCATTAATTAACGCTTTATTTATTTCTTTTATGAAACTTGCAATGCTAATATCTTTTGGAAATGAAACATCAAAAATATAATTCAATGAATCGGATAATTTTTGCTTTACGACTTTTTTCTTTATCCAATTGTTCGAAATTCCAAATTTGTTTAGAGTAAGTCCAAACTTAGTTTCAATTTCATTTTTGCTAATTATTGGAATTGGTTTTACTTCAGGTTTTAAAAATATCTCTAACGAAATGTTAAGAATGATTAAAAGTAGTGTAAAAGCTATTAACGCATATATAAATCTAATTCTTGTAAACATGAACTAAATACTATTTTTCAAAGTTTGGTTTTCTTTTTTCTAAGAAAGCGGTAGTTCCTTCAATAAATTCCTCGGTACCACAACAATCTCCAAATTGTTGGGCTTCAAATTTTAATCCCTCCAAGAGTGAAATATTATCCACAGCGTTAATACTTTTTATTGATTTAGCAATTGCATCTTTTCCTTTTGCAATTATTTTCTCGGCTAATTCAATTGATTTTAATAGTAATTCTTCGCTTGGGAAAACCTTGTTAACCAGGCCAATACTGTAAGCCTCTTGTGCCGTAATAATATCGCCAGTTAAAATATATTCCAATGCACGTCCTTTCCCAATTTGACGAGCCAATCTTTGAGTTCCACCATAACCTGGAATAACGCCTAAATTAACTTCAGGTTGTCCAAATTTTGCATTTTCTGAAGCGTAGCGAATATGACAAGCTAGAGCAAGTTCGCATCCTCCGCCCAGAGCAAATCCGTTTACAGCAGCAATAACTGGTTTACTAAGGTTTTCAATTTTATTAAAAACTGATTGTCCAAATAATGAGAACTTAACACCATTATTTGTATCCAAATTTGAGAGTTCTTTTATATCAGCACCTGCAACAAATGCTTTTTCACCTGAACCAGTTATAATAACCACCAAAATTGAATTATCATTTTGTAAAAAATCTAATAAATGATTTAATTCACTAAAAGTTACAGCATTAAGTGCATTTAATTTTTCTGGTCTATTAATTGTTATTTTTGCAATCTTATTCACTTTTTCGAACAATAAATTTTTGTATTCCATAATATTCTCCTAAAATTTCACAAATACTGGAATTTGAACTCTTAAATCTAAAGATAATGCATGGTTGTTTGGGAAAAAGTAGTAATTTAAAACGGTTTCCAAAAGAAACATTGAAAATCCACCCCCAATATGAAACCCAAATTTACCTTTAAGTTCATCAAAATTACTTTTTCCACTTGTTGTTTTAAAAACATGAGTATTACTAAACAAACCAAAGGAAGGACCAACTTCAACAATTGGCATAAGCAAAACCTGATCTGTAATTACTGGTGGAAGATAAAACTTTAATCCTGGTAAAATTAGAAATTCGTTAGTTGTAAAAGATGCATAATCAGAATTTTTATACATTTTTATAGAACCTGGATAAGTCTGATAGGCAAGCTTAGCATAAAAGAAAACAGGCAGAAATTGATTATCTGTATATGAAGCTGTAAAATCGAACCCAATTCCAGAATCGTTAGTTGCCGAAAAATCACCGATTGGAGTTTTGGGACCAACACCAATTGAAAAAAATAATCCGCGAGCTTCACCAAGTTTAAAATCCTGCGAAAAAATTGATGTGCTTACAAATAATACAATTAAAAATGCTTTTTTCATTTTGAAATAATTCTTTTCTATTTGTTTAAATTATTCTCTAAAATTTTTAATAAATCTTTTTCTAACGATTCAATTGGAGTTTCAATAATTCTTCCAATTTCATTACCATTAATGTATATAATAAATGTTGGAACTAATTCTATATTTAATTTTGAAATATCCGTGTTAATCCCATCCTTTTTTCGGTCAATATTTATCAATGTTATTTTATCTTCAGGAAATTTTAGCAAATCGAGTAATTTATAAAAATTAGGGACTTCCCTTCTGCTATCGCTACACCAAGTTCCCATTACAATAGTAATAGCAAACTCATTATTATGGTTTTTTATGCTGTCAATTATTATTTCCTCTGGCGAATATAATTTGTACTCAGAATTAAACCACCATGCAAAGTTGGAGTCCGAAAATGCTTCTCTATCGCAAATGCCAATTAGAATCGGTTTCCCCGATTTATCATCTATTATCATTTTGTTTTTTTCTTGTGCACTTAAAATAGAAACCACAAAAAAAAGAATTAATAGTATTTTATTCATCATCTTCCTTTTTGTAATTTTTTCTAATATCAATACCCCAATATAGTTTATTTCGGAGAATTTCGTAGTAGTTGGTTGATTTTGTTCTAAGCAGTTTTATTGGTGTTTTACTGCTATAAATTATAAACTCTTTTGGTGATTTGTAATTAGTCACACGTTGACCATCACAACTAACGTGAATTTTTTCGTGACCGGATTTTACCGTTATTGATACTTTTTGATTATCGCTAATTACTAATGGACGCATCGTAAGTGTATGTGGAGATATTGGACTTATCGTAATAGCTTTTGCAATAGGATTTACAATTGGACCTCCAACAGAAAGCGAATAACCAGTGGAACCAGTTGGTGTTGCAATAATAATCCCATCAGCAGAAAATGTGGCAACATATTTGCTATCAATTTTAAGTCCTATTTCAACCATTTTAGGCCAATGACCTTTATCAATTACAATATCATTTGTTGCAAAAAGTGATGCTTCTCCTTCAATTACACTTTCTCCGCAAAGTGTCATTCTTTCTTCAATTACATAATCACCATTTTCCAATTCCAAAATTAATCTATCAAGATTATTTATTTCATATTCGGCTAAAAATCCAAGTTTGCCAAAATTAATACCAAGCATTGGCGTGTCATAATCTTTTGCATCGTAACTTGTGGTTAAAAGAGTTCCATCCCCCCCAATAGAGACAATTAAATCGTTGTTAGTAAATAAATCTTTAGTGGATAAAAACTCGCAGTTCTGAAATAGAGGATTTGACTTTACTAATTCATAAAAATGGCTACTAAAAGTTGATTTAAAATTTTTACCTTTTAATTTGCTTAGTAAAAGTTCAACAACTTCAACCACATTTTCTTTGTTAGTATTTGGAACAATTCCTAATTTCAAAATATTACCTATAAATCTGTTCTAAATTGAAGTTCATATAATTTTTTATAAATTCCGTTTTCATCACTCAAAAGGTCCTCGTGTTTTCCTTTTTGAACAATTTTACCTTTACCCATAACAATAATTTCATTTGCATTTCTTATAGTACTTAATCTATGAGCTATTACAAAAGTAGTACGCTCTTTCATTAAATGCTCAATTGCTTCCTGAACTAAAACTTCCGATTCGTTATCTAAAGCAGAAGTTGCTTCGTCAAAAATCATGATTGGAGGATTTTTTAACAAAGCCCGTGCAATAGAAAGTCTTTGTCTTTGTCCACCAGAAATTTTTGCTCCTCTTTCACCAACTATTGTGTCATAACCATTTGGTAATTCCATAATAAAATTATGCGCGTTTGCAATTTTAGCAACTTCAATTACTTTTTCCTTTGGAGTCTTTGGCAAGCCATAAGCAATATTGTTAAATACCGATTCATTAAAAAGTACAGTTTCTTGAGTAACTATTCCCATGTGTTTACGAAGGTCTTCAATTTTAACATCTTTTATGTCAATTCCATCTATTAATATTTGCCCACCAGTTGGGTCAAAAAAGCGAGGAATTAAATCGACCAATGTTGTTTTTCCTGCTCCCGAACTTCCAACAAAGGCTATAATTTCGCCTTTATTTGCTGTAAAACTCACATCATCAAGAATTTTTTCTGGTGAATCGGGATAGTTAAATGTAACATTAACAAATTTTATTTCACTATTAAATGACTTTAAGGGAACAGGATTTTCAACATTTTTAATATCTGGTTTAATATCCAATATTTCAAATATCCTCATTCCAGCACCAATTGATTCTTGTATTTTATTGTTCAACTGACTCATGTTTTTCATTGGTGGCATCATTTGGAATATTGCAAAAAGAAAACCCATAAACTCACTTGCCTTTATTTCGTTATCAATAAGAACGAGTCTTCCACCATAATATAAAATTACAGCACCCAAAATTACTGCAATAATTTCTGTAGAAGGAGATGAAATATTACGCGTTCTTACTTTTCTTAATAAAATCTTAAAATACCTCTGTGTTTCTAATCTAAAACGACTATTTTCATATTCTTCCTTTCCAAAAGCTTTTACAATTTTTACACCTGAAATGGTTTCGTGTAAAACGTCCACAATTGTACCCAATTTTTTTTGTAGCAAATAACTTTGTTTTCGTAAAATTGAGCCAATAAATCCGATAACAATAATTGAAAGCGGAACTATTAAAAGAGAAAAAACAGTCAATTTCCAACTAATAGAAAATGCAATGCCGAAAAAAACTAAGATTGTGATTGGGTCTTGAAAAAGATTTAGAAATACTGCGGTAATACTTTGTTGAATTATATTTACGTCATTTGTAAATCGTGAAATTAAATTACCTGTTTTTTCATTTTTGAAAAAATTCATTGGAAGTTTGTGTATGTGTTCATATAGCTGGTCGCGTAAATTACGTATTACCCCCTGCTCAACGTATGCAATAAAATAATTGGATAAATAATTGAAAATATTTTTAAGGATAAAAGCTGTTACAATTAAAAAAGCAATTTTTAATAATACCTCTTCAGTTCCACCATCCAAAACATAATTTTGGAATGAAGTTGATATATTTTCAACCATTGTCTCAATCCAATCGGGAATAAAACTTGAGCTGGAGCTGGCAGTTTTCTTCACAGTTTCTGCACTTTTTTGCTCAAATAAAATATCAAGTAACGGAATTGTTAGGTAAATGGATAAACCATTCATAAGTGCAAACATAAATGTATTTAAAATTGCAGCCAAAAGATGTTTCCAAAAAGGCTTTACGTATGCTAAAATTCTTAAAAAGATATTCAAAATTTTCTCTAATTATTTCTTTTCTAAATTCAAAACTAAATATAACAGATTTTATTCTTTGTTAATTAAATAATCGCTCAGGCAAAAATATCAATTTAATGTTTTAAATAACTATGTAATTAAAAGTAAAATTGTTAACGATGATTTTAATAAAAAATGCACTTATTTTTTCCTAAAAAACACAGATTGCTAAAAGAAAAATTCCTTCATAAAACAAACACAGATTGCTAATCTGTGCTACGGGTTTTAAACTTCACTTTTGTGGAAAATTATCCAATGCTAAAATTTGCTCAAATTTTGCAAAGGCTTGTTCAATGGAAATTCCAAAACTGTCATCTTTTGAATAATTCCAATTGTTGTTTTTAAGATAAAAATGATTTCCTAATTCGTGGCCGCTCCACAAAATTGGGTCGGTGTTTCCAAAAATTGCAAGTGAAAAAGTCTCAACCGCAATTGATAAGTGATTTAATCCGCCATCATTGCAAATTAGTAAATCAGCTTTTTGCAACAATGCACCAGCTTTGATAAAATCGGTCTTTGGAGCAACAAACGCACCTTTGCTCATTTTGGAAATTACATTTTGAATATCGTTTTGCTCATCGGGTGCACCAACAAACACAATTTTGTAATCAGTTTGCTCTATTATTTTATCGCAAAATTTTGCGTAATTATCGCTATTCCATTTTTTGCTTTTAACAGGACTTCCGGGAGCGACGCAAATTATTTTGGAATTGCTTAAATCATTTTTATTCAACCAATTACTTATATAATTTTTTGCGTCTTGTGTAATTGTTATTTCAATTTTATAGCTCAATTTATCAATGCCAATTGGCTTTAGCAAATCAAATTTGCGAGCCGCGGTAAATTTTGGACTTCCTTCATTCGTTCGCAAATTGTAAACCCAATTAAACTGATGCTCGTTAAATCCAAGACGATATTTTGCACCACTAAATAGCGAAATAATTCCAGAACCTGAACCTTTTAGCTGATCAATTATTAAATCATATTTTCTTTTGCGAATGTTTTTAATCAGTCCAATTCGTTGAAAAAAGTACTTAATTCCAGTTAAATTTTCAAAAGTTATTATTTCATTCAAATTTGGATTGTTTTTAAGCACAATGTCATACGGCTTTCTAACCAAAAAATCGATTTTAACATTCGGGAATTTCTCCTTCAAACTTGGCAAATATCCCGTATTTAGCAAAACATCGCCAAACGGTTTGTATTGCAGAATTAGTATTCTTTTCACAAGTTCGCTTTGAAACTTTTCCATTAAAATTTACCTTTATAATACTTTTCTTCAATTTTGTCAAAAACACTTTCGGGCAAAATTCCTTTCATACACAACATTGTTTCGCAAATTGTATGCGGTTTTTCGGAAGTAAAACACGGCGAACATTCAACGAGATTGATAACATTAATATTGTTTTGATATTTGGAAATTTCTGGATTTATAAATCCACCGTAAATTATAACGGAATCTTTTTCCACCGATTTTGCTAAATGCATTAATCCGCCTTCGAGACCAATAAATGCAATTGAATTTTTAATAATTGCCGCCGATTCTCTTATTGGAAATCCTCTTTTGTCAATCACATTTTGTAAAAGTTCATCGCTTTTTGAACCAATTTGGATAATTTTAGCATTGGTTTTTTCATTTATCAAATTCACCAAATTTTGAAATTTTTCAAAACCCCATTCTTTTCTGTTGGCACTAAAAGCTTGCTTTCCGAGTGGAGCAATTGCAAAATATTCAAAATTCTCTTTATGTTTTGCAATTTCCGCTTCAGTTAAATATATTTTTGGAAAACCTTCTTTTTTATCCGAAATATATGAAAGCATTTGCTCGTAGATTGATTTACTCGTTTCGGCAATAATTTTGTATTTGGGTTTAATAAATTTTTTTGTGGTTTTAAAATGCCTATTTGTAATCCAATCGACATTTGGATTATCAATAAAAAACTCTGGGAATTTTGTTTCTACAATTATTTTGCTTTTTGGATGTTTATTGCGAAGTTCTGGCAAAATTACCGTTAAAAGTAAATTATCACCCATTGCGTGGGAAGTCCAACGGACAAAAATAGCTTTTGGATGAAGCAAATAGTAAAACAGCAATATGTATTCAAAAACAATCATTTCAGAATTTCTTCAAAAAATAGTTCAATATTATCAACCATTTTGTCCTCTGTAAAATCATTTGCAATTGTTTTTAAAGCATTTTCTTCAAATTGCGTTTTTTTAGCACTGTCATTCAGCAAAATCTTAATTTTTTCAACAAGTGCGTTTTCATTATTAAATGGAACAAGAAATCCATTGTAATTATCCTTAATAATTTCGGAATTTCCACCAACATTTGTAACCACAACTGCTTTTCCAACAGCCAAATATTCAACAACCGAGTTTGGAAAGCCTTCAATTTGCGAAACAAGAGTTGCAATATCATAAATGGAAGCGTACAAAAACGCATCTTTTATGTAGCCAGCAAACACAACTTTGTCGGCAATATTTAGTTTTTCTATGAGCAAAATTAGCTTTTCTTTTTCATATCCTTCGCCAGCAATTACTAACTTTAAATTGCTTTCGGTTTTACAAAGAGTTGAAAATGCGTTAATCAAATTATGGACAAATTTAACATCCGTAAGTTGGCAAGTTATTCCAATAACGCGTTCTGTGTCCAAAATTCCCAGTTTATTCTTCAACTCAATTTTAGCATTTTCTGGAATTGATTGAATATTTTTGCCGTTATAAATTGTTTTAAAATCATCTTTTTTTAACCACAAATGCTCTTCAACTACTTTTTCGGTTATAAAATTGCACGGAACTATGCTTTTTGTAACGAGCAATTTGTGGTCATATTTTAATCTAAAACTTTCCGAAAGGTCATCCTTGCTGCCAACTCTTCTAATATTTGGAATTTTGCAAATTTTTGCAGCAATTCCACCAATTCCAACTTCTTTATCAATATTTGTAACAATTAAATCAATTTTGTGTTGCTTAATAAATTTTACAATGAAAAATATCATAATTGGATTAAAAAGCGGTCCGAGTTTTTTGTCAATTATTTTAATCCCTTTTGTCGAGTTTGCAGTTAATCGCGAGTTTGGATGCGAAATAATAAAAACATTGTGACCTTTTTTTTCGAGTGCAATTGCGGTTTTTGCCATCCAATTAACAACGCCACCCCATTTTTTTTTGGAAGATATATAAAGAATATTCATTTATTACTTCGCATTTTTTATAATTTGGACGGTATCGTCAATAAATTTTTTGAAAACTATTTGTTTTTCTTTCTTTTTTGCTGAAAAATTGACAAACATAGAAATATTTCCAGAAAGCACTTTTTCTGTTCGTTCAATCAATTTGTTAAAAATATCAGTTTCGGTATAATCCAAATGCCAATCCGAAAATTCAAAACTTTGCGTAAATGCTTGTCCTCTTAAATCCAAATTAATATTTATGTTTGGGATTCCCATTCCAGAAGTAAGGATTGTAGCATGTAAACGCGAACCGATAACAAGTAATGCATTATTGTAAAGTTCAAAATAATCTTGGTGATAGTTGGAAAAAAAGATTTTTTCGTTTGCAAATTCATATTGAGCAACGTTTACGTCCCTATCATCGTGACAAACTATAATTGGAGTCAAATTTTTATCATGCAAATATTTAATCAATTTATGCGAAACATCTACCAAAATTTTGTATTTGAGATTTTCAACATTATTGTTCACAAGAGGAAAAGGGAAAGTAATTAGAACATTTTTGGAATCGTTTATTCTAAACTCGTTATCAAAAAGATGCAAAGCTGGGCAGCCAGTATTAATTGCCTTATCAAAACCTAAACTTTTCAAAAAACTATAAGTTACGTCATCACGAACTGAAGAAAGTGCCGCTTTTTTATTAGTTGCGACAATATCGTCATTAAATTCCTTGTTTTTTATGTAAGGCTCCAAATTCAAATCCTTAGAAGAAACGCCCAAACCAATTAAAAACAAAGGTGGTTTTAAAAAATCGATTTCCCTTCGGCTAATTCTTGGCGACCAGTTATTATATTGGTCGCTTCCGCCAATAATAACCGCATCAGCGTGAGTATTGCTAAATAGAACATTTTCCCCTCTTAATCCAATTGGTGAACCCCAACCGCGGTTATCAGCAATTGCTTTGGGAACAAAAACAGCTTCGGGCAAAAGTTCTTTTATATGATTTCTGATTGATTGAACTACAAAATGGTCGCCAGCATTAAAAGTATGCGGTGCGTAATGATGAATTATGTAATTTTTCTTGTTTTCACGTTGAAAATAAAATTTTTCGGGAATGTAATTGATTTTCTTTTTAAATAATTTCATAAAACATGAAGCTCCACAAGTTTTAAAATGATTCCAAAACCATTTCTTGGATTTTTTAGAATGCAAAATTACGAAAAATTGAATTCAGTTAATAACTTGGATACTCTCTTCATTTTCGATAAAATGAACAAATTCTACTTTGTTGCGTATGCAATAAAATTAGATCTTTCTCTTTTACAAATAACTTTATTAAAACCAATTTTTAATAATTCAATTTCCATTTGTTTTTGAGTCCAACCATATTTGTGACAAAAATACTGTGGAAATTGGGCACGTGATTTATCTTGTTCAGCATTTTTCCCTCTTGGTATATCTTGACCACCAAAAAGCATTATCAATTTTCTTTCCATTGGATATCGCCAATTTTTAATTATGTAACTCGCGTCTGGAACTCTAATTTCAGCTTTGCCACCTTTAGCTAAAAGATTATAAAAATCTGTCATAATCCGAACTGCTTCCCAGTGAAAATGATGCTCAATTATATCATTTGCTAAAATAAATTCAACTTCTCCAGCCTTAAAATGGGCAGTTAAAGATTCTACAGAAATATCAATAACTTTGTCCACTTTGGGTAGAGTGCTGCTTCCATCAATATTTATGAAACCCTCTCTGTAATCTGTTCCGCAACCAACATTTAATTTCATACTAATTACTTTTCCCTTATTTTTATATTTTTATAATTACATCTTCAATTTTAGTTAAATAAAGCAATAGTGAACTAAAAAATTAACATTTGTAAATTTAGCATAATTACCACAGAAAAATCGAGTAAAGAATTATAATAACTTAACAAATAGATATTTATCTTTGTGATAGCATTAGAAATTTTTTTCAAATCACTTTGGATTTTCATTGAATCCCAATAAAATATTAATTGTTCAAACAGCATTTATTGGAGATGTAATTCTTGTTACTCCTTTAATCCGAGCAATAAAGGAGCTTTATCCTGCAGCAAAATTGGATGTAATGGTAATTCCACAAACGGCTAATGTTTTAGAAAACAATCCTAACATAAACGCAATTATACTTTTTGATAAACGAGAAAATAAGATATCTTCTTTTATTAAAACTCTTTTCAAACTTCGAAAAGCAAAATATGATTTAGTCTTAACGCCACACAGTTCAATGACAACAGCAATGCTAATTTATTTAGCAAGAATTCCTATGCGCATAGGGTTTGACAGATGGGAAGCAAAAAAGTATTTAACTCACAAAGTTCCCCACTTAGAGAACCAACATAAAACGACTAAAAATTTAGAACTCCTAAAAGTCTTAACTGATAAGACATTTTCAATCCAGACTGAATTATTCTCAGCATATACTAGTACTTTAATAGAGAATAAAATTGCTGCTTTAGCTAAGAGAACAAAAAGATTAATTGCAATTGCTCCAGGTTCAGTGTGGTTTACGAAAAGGTGGCCAATTGAATATTATATTGATTTATCAGACAAACTTTTGAACGCCAATTTTGGAGTAATTCTTATTGGAAGCAAAGAAGAAAAGGAAATTTGCGATTTAATAAATAAACACGATAATTTAATAAATCTTGCTGGTGAACTTACTTTGCTCGAATCAGCATCGGTAATAGAAAAATGTTCATTAATTATCTGCAACGATAGCGGTGCATTACATATTGCAAATGCAGTGCAAACAGATGTATTTGCATTTTTTGGTCCAACTGTAAAATCAATTGGTTATTATCCATTTCGTGAATCTGATTTTGTTTTTGAAATAGAAATGGCATGCCGTCCATGTGGAAGTCATGGTGGAAATGTTTGTCCACTAGAGCATCACAACTGTATGAAACTAATATCACCAGAAACTGTTTTTTCAAAAGTAACAGAGAAGTTTACCGACTATGGCACCAGCATATTATATTTATAAATACCCCTATAAATTGGGATGGTACTTTGCAAAATTATTTAATAAAAATAATGAACTAGTGTTCTATTGTGCCGACCCACTTGATTACGAAATGTTTCTTCCAATTCAGAAACATTTGCCCAAGGTTGAAATTGTTGCTAAAAACAAAAAGACCAGAGATTATTTAACCAAGAATGGAATTAAATATTTAAGAATGCCCGTATTTCCCAAAGCTGTAATAATGGCAAGGCATTCACCATATAAATTTTCTGTAAAACAAATTGTTAAAATTGGATTTGATCACGGGCTTTATCAATTCAAAAGATGGACTTCGCCAGAAAATTATAATCGCTTTAATATTTATTTTGTAAGCAGCAACGAACAAGTTAAAACTGCAAAAAATCTTGGAATTAATAGCACAAAAGCTATTGGCTATCCTAAATTAGACAATGCGTTTAATGGAACTTATAACAAATCTTATCTTGATAAAATAAAAAACGAGCTGAAACTAGATGTTAATAAAAGAACAATTATTTTCACTTCCACTTGGAATGTTGACGGACTTTCGGCTTTGGATAAGTGGATTGACCGAGTTGGCGAATTATCCGAGAAATATAACGTACTTGTAACCGTGCATACTTGGACTGAAAAAAGCAAAATAGAAAAATTGAAATCAACTAATAGAATTATCTTTTTAGATAAATTTGACGTAACTCCATATATTATGATTTCCGATGTTTTTATTGGAGATTACAACTCACTAATTGGTGAAGCCTGTGCTTTGGATAAACCAATTATCACATTCAAAGTTCCAGAATCTAAACGTTCCATAAAAGAAATAACACAAATGATTGAGAGCATTAGTATAAGAATAAGTGATTTTGATGAAATTGAAAATGCAATATCACATTCGATAGATAACGCTATTGAAAAAAGAAAAGAGCGAGAAGAAGCTAATAAGATTATGTATTATGCTCTTGACGGATTTGCTGGACAAAGAGCCGCTGAAGAAATTAAGAAACTAGTTAACCCTATCTAACCTCGAGGATGAAAATCCTTGTGCATTTGTTTGATAAAATCCCGATCAATGTGAGTATAAATCTGAGTTGTTGAAATATCCGCATGACCCAGCATTTCCTGCACCGCACGAAGGTCTGCGCCGCCTTCTAAGAGATGTGTAGCAAAACTGTGGCGAAACGTGTGTGGATGAAATTCCTTCACAATCTCAGCTTCTTGAGCATATTTATTTACAATTTTCCAAATACCCATTCTGGATAGTTTTGTACCTCGCACATTAAGAAAAATAACATTTTCACTTTTCATTTTCTTTTCAAGAAAAACACGAACTTTTTGTAAGTATTCTGTAATCCAATAAATTGCACTTGAACCAATTGGTACAATCCTTTGTTTTGAACCTTTTCCTAAAACTCGTATTACTTCATCGCTAAAATATAAATCGCTTATTTTAAGATTAATTAATTCTGAAACACGGAGTCCACAAGAATAAAATAATTCCAAAATAGCTTTGTCTCTCAATCCAAGTCTTTCTTCCACGTTTGGCGTTTGTAATAACTTATCTATTTCTTCAAACGAAAGCACGGTTGGAAGTTTTCGCTCAGTAATTCTTGTGGAAAGAATTTCAGCAGGGTCTTTCGCAATATATTCTTGAGATGAAAGGTATTTAAAAAATCCTTTTACTGAAGATAAATATCTTGCGGTGGTAGATGAGCTAATTCCTAAATCGCGCATAATTTCAAAATATTTTGAAATTAATTTGGTAGTAATAGTATTTAAATCAGAATATTTTTCCTCTTCAATAAAAGAAAGGAATTTTTTAAGGTCAGAAAAATATGATATAACGGATTGTTCAGATAAATTTTTTTCCAATTTTAAATAAGCCAAATATTCCTGCAGAAATTGATTTAGCTCATTACTAATCATTTGTACTCTTGTTCTCCAATTCGTCCTGATTAGGATAACGAATTCTTTTATGGTGCTGACTAATTAAAATCCCATTAAATGACTCTTTAATTAAATGTATATCTTTAAAAGTAAGAGGTGAATCTTCCAACTGCCCATCTTGGATTCTTATCTTAAAAAGATTATCTACATAATTTTCAATTTTTTCTGGAGTTGGGTCATCCATTGAACGGACTGCTGACTCGCAAGCGTCTGCAAGCATAAGCAGAGCAGTTTCTCGCGTATTTGGTTTTGGGCCTGGATAACGATAATCTTCTTCATTTACATTTTCTTCACCATAAAGCTCATTGGCTTTTTCGTAAAAATATTGAATAACCATTGTTCCATGATGCATTGGTATAAAATCAATAATTTCTTGAGGTATTTTATACTTTTTTGCTAATTCTATTCCACCAATAACATGATTTCGTATTAAATTTACACTTTCTTTTGGAGACAATTTTTCATGAATATTTATATTATTCAATTGATTTTCAATGAAGCTTTCGGGTTTAATAGTTTTTCCAATATCATGATAATAGGCTCCTACTCTTGCTAAAATTGGATTTGCATTTATTTTAACAGCAGCATTTTCAACCATTGAGCCAATTGTCATTGAATGAGCAAAAGTTCCAGGAGAATAGTTAGCCAAATTTTTCAACAATGGTGAATTAAAATCTGTGAGCTCAAATAAAGTTAATTCAGTTGTAATTCCAAATATTCTTTCAACAAAAATAATAAGACCAAAAGTAAGTGCTGGCGAAATAATTGCATTTGATGCAGCATAAGCAGTAGATATAAGCATAACGTCCCATGAATCAAATCGTTCAAATCCAAAAGCCAAAATGCTTAAAACATAACCTAATAAAATGTACAAGAAAGAATGAAATATTTGATTTCTGTTTTTAATATCTCGCACAGTGTATGCAGCTAAACCACCCGTAATAATATTTGTGGCAGCAAGAATGTAATCATTTCCTCTAATTCCGGCTACAATTAAGGCAACCACAACAGTAACATAAAAACCAATACGCGAATCAAATACAATTGTAAGCAACATTGAAGCTACAGGTACAAGAATTAGAAACTCTAACGATCTATCAATTTCTATTTGTCCTACTAAAAAAGCTGACCCGCTAACAAATAATATTATTATCGAAATTAGTAATAGTTTTTGATTATCAAAAAAGATTTTTTTTCTAAACAAAAACAAATAAATTATTAAAGGCATAAACAGTAAAGTTATATGCATAAATTTTCCAATATTTAGCAAAATTGTATCCCAAGTTGAAAGCGTAGAACCCTTTGCTATTCTATATGAATCTATTTTAGATTTTATCTCTGGAGTAATTCTATCATGTTTAGCAACAATCCGTTCATTCTCATTAACAATACCCAGATTTATTGGAATGTTTTCCGCAGCAATTTTTTTTGCTTCCTCTGTACTGGCTTTGCTAAATATAATGTTAGGTTTTAATACTAATATTAAATATTCCTTAACAGCATTTTTTATTTGAATATTTCTATCAAAGTTATTGAAAACTCTTTGATCTAAATATGTTAACATAACTTCCGAATCATAAAGACTTTCTTTTAATTGTTTTACTTCAAACTTGCCATCTCTTATAGAAATAGTGTCCTTTTCAATTTTAGAGTAAATCTGGTTAATGTATCCCCTTCTATAAATTCTTTTAATTTCATTTTTGCAAAAAGAAAACACTTGTTTTAGAGTATAATTTGAACCAAATTTTTCGTTATTAATATTCACAAAAGTTGACACTGATTTTTGTGAAATACCAATTGTGTTGCATACAAGAATAGAATCGGGGTATATTATTGGCTTTTTTAAGCATTGTAATAATTTTGTATTGTTATTTGTTAAAGCCTCTAAAACTTGGTCTTGAATTAAGTTGTTTTTAATAAATATTGGAAATATTTTATCTGTGGCGGCTAATCTTTCTTTTTCAATTATTACTGGGTCTTTTAAAATTTCGAAAGTTTGGGAAGCAATTAAGTCATCTTTAATCCAAATTGAGTTTACTTGAACTGTAGAATCAATTGATTCACCACGGGGGAACATAAGCACAATTAATATTACAGTAACTATTAAAAGAAGTATTTTTACTCTTCTACTTTTTTTTACTTTATTAACATCCACAGAAGTTTTACTCCTTCGCTTTTAATACCATTTCAAGAAATTCGGCAACGCCATCATTTTCATTGTCTTTTGTAGTAATAAAATCAGCTTTAGATTTTATTTCACCAACCGCATTATTAACAGCAATTTTTAAAGCATTTGTTTCAAATAATGTTCTATCGTTATGCCAATCGCCAATAACGGCAACATCTGTAATATTAATTTTTAGATATTTTAACAATCTTTCAAGTGCTTTTCCCTTACTTGAGCCATGTTTTCTAACCTCAAAAAAGTAATATTGTCCCCTTCTTTCTGACTTATAAAAAGAAGTATTAAGTCCAAATGCATACGGAAAACTCATTTTCCTTTCAATAAATTTAAGCGAATCTTTATAATCTCCGGCAAAAACAACCTCTAAAGTTTCGTCCAAATAATTTTCTAAAGAATCAACTTCAACAAAATTTGCACCAAATTTATCAATAAGTTGTGGTACTAAAGGGCTGTGTTCTGTGTAGTATATTGCATCAGCATGGCACAAAGCAATGTTTACCAAATTAAAATCTGCAAGACTAAGAGATTTTTTAACATATTTTTTGGATAAATATGATTCAAAAATAACTTGGTTCGAAATGGTTTTAATCATTGAGCCATCTAAAGTAATTAATGGAGTTTTTAAGCCAAGTTGAATTGCATGAGTTAAAGCGGCACTATGAAGTCTTCCTGTGGCAAAAGTAAACCTCATTCCTTTTGTTAACAAGGCTTTAATTAATTTTTGGCTTTCGGAGCCAATTTCATTAAAACCATTTAATAGAGTACCATCTAAATCAGAAACAATTAGCTTTATATTTTTTAATTTTCCAGCGTTAATCATAATTTATTTAGTTTCTGACAATTTACTTAAAAGTGATCCAATTAAAACAGTTACTAAAACACCAATTAAAGTAAACCAAGTCCAAGCAACTAATTTAAGAGCAATAACTGTAACCATCACAAATATTCCAGCAGTAAAGCCAGCAAGAGCGTCTTCTTGAGTAGCTTTTTTATTTACCAAACCAAGTATAAAAGTTCCAAGCAAACCACCATAAGTAAAAGAAGCAATACTTAAAGCAAGTTCAACAACTGTTTGCGAAGATGACATAAAAAAGAATGCTGAGCCAATTAGTAATACTGCCCACATTATTGTAAAATATCTTGATATTTTTAATTCTTTAACTTCGTTATTAATATGTGTAAATGGTTTATATAAATCAAGCATAGTTGATGATGAAAGAGAGCTAATTGAACCAGCAAGGGTAGAAAGAGCAGCAGCAAAAAGACCAGCAATAATTATCCCAGTAATTCCTACAGGAAGTTGTTTAATTATAAATATTGGAAATATTTCATCAGATTTCCCAATTCCAATTTCGGAAAGATTAGCTCCACTATAAAAGGCGTATAGCCCTAAACCAACAAGAAGAAATAATGCAAATTGGAATATGACAATAATACCACTTCCAATAATAGCTTTTCGAGCAGACTTTAGTGATTTAGTAGTTAAAAGACGTTGTACAATAAGCTGATCTGTTCCATGTGAAGCCATTGAAAGAAAAGCACCACCTAAAACTCCAGCCAATAACGTATATGGCTGTGCAAAGAAATTGGCAAATCCACCACTAAATCCCCAGTTAAATATTTCCATCTTTCCATCAGCTTGCGAAATAGCAATTATTGAATCAAATCCATTTGGAAGAAACTTGAAGATTAAAAAACCTAAAGCAACAGAAGCTCCCCCTATATAAATAATCATTTGAATTACATCAACCCAAATAACACCTTTAACACCACCTATATAAGTATATGTTAAAGCAATGATTGCAATAATAATAATTGCAACAGGATAACTAATATCTAACATTAATTTTAGCGGAATAGCCGTTGCAAAAAGCCTTACTCCATCAGCGGCTAATCGAGTAAAAATAAAAACAATTGATGCAAAAGATCTTGTCTTCCCGCCAAATCTATTTTCCAAATACTGATAAGCGGTTGATAAATCGCCCTTAAAATATGATGGCAAAAAGAATGCAGCAATAACAATACGGCCTAATAAATATCCAAAAGTAACTTGTAAAAAATTTAAATTTGTTAAATAAGCTAATCCAGGAATAGAAATAAAAGTAAGTGTGCTTGTTTCGGCAGCTACAATTGAAAAACACACAGCCCACCATTGAACTGATTCAGAACTTTGGAAATAATCCTTAGAGGACTTTTGCTTGCCTCCTTTAACGATACCGAAAATAGCAACACCTATTAAATATGCTACTATTATTAAATAGTCAATTGAATGATTCACAGAAATACTTAGTTGTTATTAAATTCTTTAATTGCTTCTTCAACAGAGTTGTAAATTGGTAATATCTTATCGAGTTGCGAAATTTCGATTAATGTTTTAACACTTTTTTGAGGAGAAGCAATTTTAATTTTTCCTTCCTCTGCTTGCAAAATTCTGAAAGCTAATAAAAGCGCACTTAATCCAGAACTATCACAATATTCTACTTGAGACATATCAACAATTAACTTATTAACTTCTTCGGATAAAGAAATTGTAAACTCTGCTTTTACAAGTCCCGCAATAGCAGCATCGAACCTGCTTTCGTTAAGCTTAAAAATTGCTATTCCATTATTGATACTAAATTCAAAATTAACTGATTCATTCATATTGTTTTCTAATTGTTTATAAATATTTTCTATTTATCTGCATTAATTATTTATTTTATTTTAAAACATCCGTAATGAATTTAACAAATTTCTATATGATTTTTCAGAATTTATTTCGCGTGGAATTTGATAGTTGTAAAATAAATCTGAATTTCTTTTTATAAATCCAATTCTGAAATCGGAAAGTGGAATATTTGATAAAGCGCTTGAAAACAAATCGTCTTCGAGGTTTAAGTCAATAACTAAATCAAATGTATATTTTTTAATCCTATTTACTAAATCTTTTGTTGGAAGCTCCAATTTGCTTTTATCCAATTCAGAAATTACAAGTGACGCATACTCAAAATCTGTTGGCAAATATTTTTGTAATTCTGGCTTATGAATTAAAAATAATTTCTTTTTATGAATAGCTGTAAATCTTACAATTTCAAAAACTTCTACTATCAAATCCTTTTCCAAATTTGGTAAAATTATTAAAACGTCTTTTGATTCAGAAAAAAAACGTTGAAAACTTCGGTCATGTTTTTGATGCCTCACAAATCTTCGCTTTGCTAATAAAATTCCAATTTTATTTTTTATGTTTGAAATCATATTATTTATTTAACATCCCATTAAATTCTTCTTCTGAAATTATTTTTACACCAAGTTCTTTAGCTTTTTCCAATTTTGAGCCGGCATTTTCGCCCGCTAAAAGGTAATCAGTCTTTTTGCTTAAACTACTCATAAACTTTCCGCCAGATGCAATTATTTTTTCTTTAGCTTCATCGCGAGTTATTTCGCTTAAAGAGCCTGTTACAACAAAAGATAAACCAATTAAATTTTGATTATTTGATTTGGGCAATTCTGCAACAAAATTAAGTCCTTTTTCAATAAGCTGCTCAATTAGTTTGTTATTTTCATTCCTTGAAAAATACTGGACTAAGCTGTTACTAATACTTGGACCAATTTCATCAACCTCCTCTATGATTTCAGAAGTTGCATTTTTAATATTGTATATTGTTTCAAATGCATTTGCTAATTTGCGGGCTACACCTGCACCAACATACCTAATTCCAAGTGCAAAAAGGACTTTATGAAAAGGTTGACTTTTACTTTTTTCAATTGAAGCAAAAATGTTATCAATACTTTTCGCACCAAAACCTTCTAATGATTTTAATTCATCTTCATATTTTGAGAGATTATAAATATCCGCAAATGATTTTAAATATCCCTTATCAACAAAAAGATTTATTATTGCTTCGCCTAATCCCTCAATATCCATCGCTCCACGAGAAGCAAAATGAATTAACTTACCTTTAATTTGGGCTGGGCATTCTTCATTAACACAATAAAGAGCTACTTCATTTTCCAACCTTACTAATTGTGATTTACAATCTGGACAAATAGTAGGAATATTTAGAGCTACCGAATTAGGTTGTCGTTGCAATAAATCAACCTCAACAACTTTTGGAATTACGTCGCCACCCTTTTCAATTTTCACAAAATCATTTTCGCGAATATCTTTGCGCTCAATTTCATCTGCATTATGTAGTGTAGCTCTGCTAATAATAGAGCCTGCAAGTTCAATAGGTTCAAGCTCGGCAACTGGAGTTATTGCACCAGTTCTTCCAACTTGCCACGTAACTTTATTTAGTTTTGTGATAGCTTGTTTGGCTTTGAACTTAAACGATGTTGCCCAACGAGGTGATTTAGCAATGCTGCCAAGTCTATTTTGTTGCGCAAATATATTAACTTTAATCACTACTCCATCAATTTCATAAGGAAGTGAATCACGATTTATTTCCCATTTACGACAATAGTTTATAACGTCTTCAATATTAGAACAAAGTTCATAATTTGGATTAATTTTAAACCCTAATTTTGAAAGATAATTTAGACTTTCATTTTGCGATCTTAATCTTAATTCATGGCTTAAAATATAATATGTGTAAATATCAAGCGGACGTTTAGCAACTTCTTTTGGATTTTGTAATTTTAAAGTCCCCGCAGAAGAATTTCTTGGATTTGCAAAAATCTTTTCACCATTAGCTTTCCGTTCCTCATTTAATTTTTTGAAATCGGCTAATGCCATAAATATTTCACCACGGACTTCAAATGATCTTTTTTCTTTTACACTTAATGGAATACTTTTTATTGTACGAATATTATTAGTAATTTCCTCACCAACTTTTCCATCGCCCCTTGTAGCTGCCTGAATCAAAAATCCATTTTGGTAATGAATACTTGCTGAAACACCATCAATTTTTAATTCAACAACATATTCAATTCTTTCTTCACCTTCCAAACCGCTTCTTACTCTTGAATCAAAAGCTCTAAGTTCTTCTTCAGAATAAGTATTTGTAAGGCTTAACATGGGAACTTTATGTTCAATTGGATTAAAAATTTTTGTTAAATCTGACCCAACCCTTTGTGTTGGTGAATCAGGTGTAATAAGCTCTGGGTGCTCCTTTTCTAATTTAATCAGTTCATTTAAAAGTGAATCAAATTCAAAATCAGAGACTTCACTTTCAGCTAGAACATAATACTTATAATTAAGTTTATTTAATTTCTCGCGTAATTGATTTATCTTTTCAAAAATAGAATTATTCATTTCCTAAATCTTGTTGAGTCTTTGAATAGTGAATACCTTGTAAATCCACAATTACATTTCTTATTTCCCCTTTTTTCCCATCGAATTCAAGTTTTTTACCGTTTAGTATAAATTCAATTCCACCAGCGTTTCCAATTAATAAATCTATTTGCGACTTAGCAAAAAGAGTTTTACTTCTTTTTGGTGCTAAAATGAATTCATCTTTTTTTGTATTATCAATTTGAATTCTAAACCATGAGGAATCGAGAGCATTTATTATTAAAGACAAACTATCCTTTTTTGAGTTTGTAACATCCAGACTTGATTTTGTTTCATCTTCATTTGTTACAACTTCAAAGCGAGGAATTTCTTTTATACCATTTTGTTGTTTAATTATGTCTTCTACTTTGGGTTCAACTATTATTTCAACAGTATTTGGATTCAGAACCGTAAAATATATAATTCCAGCAATTATAATTATGAGAGCAAAAATTAGGGCTAAAATTGGATTAAATTTTTTTTCATCCTTTTCATTATTATTTGGGTTTTCAACAAAATTATCGATATCTCCAATTTGGGAATTATTAATTTTGGAATTTTTGTTTACCTCATTAACTTCAGTTTCTTCAAAATTTTCACCTTTGCAAGCAGCCTCGTAACGCTTTATTGTTTCTTCAACATTACAATTAATTGCATCAGCATACTTGCGAATAAATGCACGCATATAAACATCGGGCATAATTGCAAAATTGCCTTTCTCCATTTCTTCAATATATTTTTTATCAATACGTGTTTTTTCATAAATCTCGTTAACAGAAATTCCTAATGACTCTCTTTTGAGTTTAAGTTCTTCCGCAAATTTAATTAGTGTAGTCATCTTATTATTCTCTAATTAATTTTAACTTTGCTGCAAATGCTCCATCAATTCCATGTATGTTTGGAAAAGTTTGCACACAACCATTTTCTGCAATTAATGATTTATCAAAATAATTAACTGCATTTATAAGTTCAAATTCTTTATGGTTATTTAAAAAGTTTTTAATTACTTCATAGTTTTCTTCTGGCTCAATTGTACAAGTACTAAAAACTAATTCACCACCAGGTTTAAGCAAAGAAGCACCTTTTTCTAATAATTTAGGCTGCAATTCAGAAAGCTGTATAATATCTGAAATATCACGTTTCCATTTAATATCAGGTTTTTTGGTTAATGTGCCTAAGCCCGAACAAGGTACATCGAGTAAAATTTTATCAAATTTTTCGTCGTCAGAGTATTCCAATGCGTCTGCTTCAACAATTTTAACATTATTTATTGCTAATCTTGTCAAATTTTTCTGCAGTATTTTTAATCTGCTAGCATATTTATCAATTGCAACTATTTCACCTTGGTTTTTCATTAAATCAGCTAATAAGCTTGTCTTTCCACCAGGTGCGGAAAATAAATCAAGTACTCTTTCATTTGGTTTTGGGTCCAAAAGATAGCACGAAAATCCAGTACTTTCATCCTGAACAGAAAAATATCCTTTGGAAAAATATTCCCAATTTGTAATATTAGATAGACTATGGAGGCCGATAAAATTTGGTAAATATTTTGATTCCGAAAAAGATAGTTCAACTGAACTTAATAACGCTTGTAATTCATGGCTATTTGAAACTAAAGTATTTACTCTAATTGTTGTAGAGGGTTTTTGGTTATTCGCAATTAACAAATCTTCTGTAAATTTTTCGCCATACCTAGCAATCCACCTTTTTACTAACCAATTGGGGTGTGAATGATATGCAGATAAATATCCGACAAGATCTTCTTCACGTTTTGGATATCTAATGCCATCTTTGTTCCTAATAATATTGCGAAGAACTGCATTAGTTACGTTTGCTGATTTTTCACCTTGAAGCTTTTTAACAAATTCCACCGCTTCATTTACAGCAGCATAATCTGGCACTTTATCCAAAAATAGTATTTGGTATAGAGAAACCCTCATGGAATTTTTTACGTTAGGAATGCATTTTGAAAACTGACCTTTATAAAACCCTGTTAAAACCCAATCAATTCTACCTAAATGTCTAATAACACCGTGAACAATTTCATATAATAGAGCTTTATCGTTGCTTTTAAGTTCACCGTTTTTTATTTCAAGATCGAGCATTTTTTCAAGGTATGCGTCAGTTCTATCAATTCTATTAAGAATTTTTACCGCAATTCCTCTAACGCCGTCGTAAAGATTTGAGGATTTAAATCCGTTTTCCAATTAAATTATACCTTTCTAAAAGAATTTTTCAAAATTATGTTAAACGAAAGTTGAGTGTTTTAACCCTAATTATGCAATAGGATAAACTCTTATAACATAATGACTTACAGCAATTGAGATTCTCCAATGCATAATCTGGGTTTAATTTATTTAATTTAGATATTTAATAAGTAAAAAATAACGAAAAACAAGGTTATAAGTGTGAAGAATTTTTGACAAAAAAAAGGCTGATAATTTAGAACTATCAGCCCAACTAATTTTTAATATGTAGAAGGATTAATCCTTTTTTGCATATTTTTTCTTAAACCTTTCAACACGCCCAGCAGAGTCAAGCATTTTTTGTTTTCCAGTAAAAAATGGATGAGATTTATCTGATATTTCTAACTTAACCAATGGATAAGTATTACCATCTTCCCATTCAATTGTTTCACTAGTTTTTACAGTTGAGCTAACTAAAAATGCATGATCAACCGACATATCTTTAAAAACTACAGGTCTATAATTTTCTGGATGAATTCCTTGTTTCATTTCGTATCCTAAATAAATATTTTAAGATTCTAAATATAAATAAATATTGTAAAACTTCAAAAAAAGTAACTAAATATTAATTTAAATATCATTCAATAATTCTGAACCATGTTCAAAATCATTGTGAAACAAACACTATAATGAGTACATTAATCCTAATGCAATATTAATAAAACTTGTTGTTGAACTGCTTGAATTTGTTGTTGTTGTGCTTCCATCCGAAGAAGATTCTGATTGTGAAATTTCCAATCCATTTCCATCGAGTGTAGCTGCAAAATTTAATCCAATTTTTTCTGAGAATAAATAATTAAATCCTGCTCCAATTTTATATGCAGTTACGGTTTTACTTTCACTTTTGCGAAAACTATATTCTACTCCATTTAATTTAACCGAATTAGCATCAATTTTTGCCAAATGCAATCCAAATGATAATGTTAAAAAAGGTTGAAATTTATCTCTTGAAATATAATAGAACCCATCAAGCATAATAGGAATAACTGAATAGGGCATGTCAACTTCAATATTTACGTTTTCACCAGATAGTTCTGAAAGTTTCTTTGAAAAATAGTCATTATCTGCATTCCAAACTTTATATCCAACATGAGCGCCAATATCCCAGCTATCTGCGAGTTTGTATGAAAGACCAATATGACCACCAGCGCCTGATTGATATAAATCGCCTAAATCACCCATTGGCACAGTATAATCAGCGCCAGCATGTAATTTTATAATTGACTGTGCTGTTGCTAAATTTGCAATAAAAAAAACTAAAGTTGCTAAAAAGATTGCTTTTTTCATTTTACTACTCTCCTCAATTGATTGTTTAATATCTATATTATTTTATTATGTATGAACGTTTTGAAAATTACCACCTTAAAATTTTTGGTTTTATCTATTATTTTAATAACATTGTTTTTTTTGTTGCCACAAAGCCATAAGAAGTTTGCATTTTGTAATAATAAACTCCACTTGAAAGATTACTTGCATCAAACTTAACTTCATAATTTCCCGTTTTTAGTTCTTTATTTACCAAAGTTGCAACTTCTTTCCCGAGAATGTCGTAAACTTTGAGGGTAACAAACCCACCCCCAACTCCTCCTAAGAGGGAATTTTGAACCGACGGAATTGAGTATTTTATTGTCGTTGTCGGATTGAACGGATTGGGATAATTTTGCTCCAACACGAAACCTTTAGGAGTTAAATCATCTTCATTAGCATCAGTTGTAGTAAAAGTTGAACTAAAAGCTCCTTTTCCAAAAGTTCCAATTACTACTTTACCATCTACTGGACGCACATCAATTGTTTCAACAACTGTATTTCCAATTTCAACAGGAGCTTCCAAATTCCATTTTGTATCAGAGCCATTTAAAGTTGAAGTAGAGTATAACCCCGTTGAAGTTGCTGCGAAATAAACTAATCCATCTGAAACTGGCAGAATTTTTACATCTCTAATTGAAGGACCGTTTCCAGAACCATCTGAAAATTCCTCCAAATTTCCGCTAACAGCAGACCATGAGCTACCGCCATTATTTGAATAAAACATACTAATTACGCCATAGTTTGAATATGAAACTAAAATACAGTTTTCATCGTTTGGATTTGTGGCAATTGCGGAAATATTGGCGTTTGGAAAATCACTTGATGAAATATTTTCCAGTGGTGAATTAATATCCGCAGCATTTGTAATTTTGTAAATTTGTCCGCCATTATCACCAACATAAAGTAAATTGTTTTTTGCTTTTGTAGTTGCTAATGCGGTAACATTCTGATAATCAACAACACCGTTAAAAACTTCCCAATTAATAGAGGTTGGTTCATCATTCCCATTTGGAATAGCTAATAAATTACTGTTCCGCCAAACTTTATCCCCAGCCGCAAGAAACATAACATTGGGGTTATTTGAATCTAAAATATATGGAGTTTTGAAATCAAAATTATCTGCGCCAGCAGGTTTAACCAATGCAACGTTTTCTGATAAATCAATTCTATATATATCACCCTCTTGGCTTGATACATATAAATGCGTACTTCCATCGGCAATAGCTGTTACCATTCCATCACCGCCACCAGTAATTCTCCAATCAGATTTTGTATTTGGTGTCATGTCAAGATACGAACCATTATCTTGCAATCCACCAGAAAGAAATCCATTATTTGCAGATACGTGATCAATAGCTACTGACCAGAATTGAGTAGTAGTATATCCATTATTTAAGTATTCCCAAGCGACTAAATTTGCAGTAATATCGTTTGATTTACTAATTCCTCCATCATGAGCAGAAAATACTATTTTGGGGTTAGAAGGCAAAAAGAAAAATCCATGCTGATCTGGATGATGATTTATATACATATCAATATTGTTGTCTGTGGCATATCCACCAATCCAATTATCTGAATTAAGTTTTGTCGCAAATCCATTGGTAGTTCTATAAAGATTTGTTCCACCAATAATTACAAAATTTTCGTCATCTGGTTTAACTTTAAGAACAACATCATAACCAGTTTGAGTTTGGAAACCAGCAACTGGGTCAACATAATCTGGAAGATTTTGGCTCAAGTCTGTCCAAGTGCCAAATTCGTTATTATATCGCCAAAGGCTAGAAAAATCACCTTCTTCACCTTCAATTCCAAAACCTGGAGTTGTGGCAACAACGTACAAAATATTATCATTACTTGGAGCATTTGTTATAACAATTCTTTGAACTGATGCAGGCCAAAATGATGGAGTAATATTTGTCCAATCGGATTTGTTGTCAGTAAAATAAATTCCACTATTAATGCCTGCGCCAAGTGCAGCATAAATTCTACCACCAGTAGTAACTGAAACGCTTGAAAAATGTGATATTTCACTTAAATCACCAGCTCCTGAAATAGAATATTCCCAAGTTTCACCTCCATCAACCGAGCCATAAACTCCTCCAAGACATGCAGCCCAAATTTCATCTTGCTCCAAATTGCTTTCATTTATATCTAAATTCCAAACAATTTGAAATGGATGAAATGAATATGCGGGTGAATTTGATTGTGTGTTTACAAGCGGAACCCAAGTTTGACCGTTATCGTTAGATTTATAAACTCCATTTCCTAACAAACCACCAAGTCCATTACCATCAGGCCAAAAGTTTGCGTAATATTCGCCAGTTCCATAATACCAGTTATTCGTTTTCCCACCTCTTGTATCTTGCACTATGCTTGTTACATTTTGAATAAATGTTGGATCTGTTACACTTGTCCAATTCTTCCCGCCATCAATTGAACGCCATGCACCACCTTCTGCCGCTGCTGCAATTAGAATTTGAGGATTACTAATATCTGAAATAATATCTTTTGTACGTCCACCTTGATTATTTGGACCTTCTGAAACCCAATTTGCGGATTTAATTTTATTATTTTTATATTGATACGCTTCTTTTTTTATGGGTAATTTCTTAGAAAATGCTAATTCCTTTTTTCTAATATCATCTGGTATTTTATTTGTGATAGGATTTTTCAACCTCTCATACTGCCAATTTATCATATCTGTATATGATTTTGTTGCCTTCATATCTTTAATAATTTTCGATAATTTTGAACTGCTATCAACTTCAAACATATTTGAAGTGTAACTAACTATAATTAGAACTGCAAAAGCACTAATTATTCCAACTAATTTTTTTGCTTTAATTTTCATTTTTTCCTCTATAACTTTTAATGGTTTAATACGTTTCATAAAAATCAATCGAATAGCTTTTCTTGTCCACATTGTTTTTTCCCGAATAGCTTGCTAATACTTTAATATTGCCTTTAAATCTATCGTTTACTTTTAGTCCAGGTAGTTTTCTGCTTAAATTGGGTACTAAATCATCTGTGGTTTTTGACAATGTGAAAACAAAATGGACTTTTATGGAATCGTTTAATTGCAATGATGGACTCTGTTTACCGCTTCCAAAAATGGAATCAACTTTTACTAATGCCCAACAAGGAACTTTGCTGCATGGACTGTTTAAATCCTTTGATAATTTGTCTTTTGCAATTGATAAAATTGTTCCACTAATATATAGAGCACCTCTTGGAATATTCAATTCACTTTTACCGAGCGAATCTTCATCTGGAATATATCTGTTATTTGAACAAGAAAATACTGAGAACACAATACTAATTGAGACAATAATTTTACTTAGAGAATTCATCTTATTTACTCTTTGTAATTAAATAAATATTTATTTTTTACCAAGTTTTTCTTTATTTGCTTCAACTACGTCTTCGCGCAAAGTTTCTGCCATATATGTTCCTACATCATCGGCTGCATCTTCAACCAATTTTTTAATTTGATTAGGATCTAAAGCAGCTAACTGTATTGCACTAAATACATTTTCGAGCGATTTGTTTTTTGTTGTGTTTCCAGTATTATCTTCTAAAGGAATTGTTTTGGTTTCGGAATTTTCCCAGACCATTTCACCAGTTGTTCTTTTTGTTATTGAAGCCGTTGAGTGCACATACAACGAAACTGAATTATTGCTCATAAGCAATTTTACCTCTTCCAAAACCACTGAACAGAAATAGTCAGGTTTGTCTGATATTTTTTCTACTGCAGCTACATCTAAGTAAGAATTAATTGATTCGGATAATTTTCCAGCAATTGAATGTAGCATATCTTTTGTATCTATTGCTTCTTCAAGTTTGTTTTGTTTATCAGCTTCTATAAATCCAGTTCCAACAGAAGTAAGAATGCCAAGCACAACATCTTCTGTTTTTTTGCTTTTTTTTGTATCTGTGGAGGAGCTTCGCTCAATTAAAACACTTTTAGCTGCTGGTTTTACAACTTCTTTAAAGTGCATTGTTGAGCCTTGAACATTGTGTTTAGCCAAATCGTTTGTGTGTGCACATGAAAACAGCATTGCAGAAATAATTAAACCGACTAAAATTTGTATTAGATTTTTCATTAATTTCTCCTTTATATATAAATTTTTGTAATTAGTTAGTTTATTGTTTTGCCCTTTAATTTATTTTATCCTCCATTGCCTTTCAATAGCATAAAAATGCTATATTGATTAAGTTTTTGGTGGAATTTATATTTCCCCTTTGAAAGATTTTGAAATAACCTCTGCTTTGCTGTTTACATTTAGTTTTCGGTAAATACTTCTGATGTGTTGGCGAACTGTATCAATTGAAATATCCAAACGGTCGGCAACCAATTTGTAACTTAATCCGTCAACCAAAGCAACAACAATTTCTTTTTCGCGAGTTGATAATTCCTTCTGTCCTTCAATTTGTTTTGGATTAAAAAATTCAACAATTTTTCTTGCAATATTTGGCGACATGGGTGAGCCACCAGCAAAAATTTGCTCTATTGATTCTTTTATTTTATCCAAAGGTGTGTTTTTTAGCAAATATCCCGATGCGCCGCGTCTTAGCGATTGAAATACTTTTTCGCTATCATCGTGGACTGTTAGCATAATAATTTCTGTATGTGGCAAATGTTGTTTTATTTTGGGTAAAGCGTCAATTCCACTAATTCCCGGAAGACCGATATCCATAATTAATATATCAATTTTTTCAATTTGCTTAAATTCTTCAAAAAAATCTTCGGCTGAAACTACACTTAAAACCACATTAAAATCATCTTGGAAGTTCAAATATTTTTCCAGTAACTCTTTTAGTTCAATATCATCTTCAATAAGTGCAATATTTGTCATTTTTCCCATTTTTTCTAAAAATTTGCAAATGATTTACTTTCAACAATTTAGCTTAACTTTACCTCAAAGAATAAAAAATTTAAAATGTAAAAACAAGAATTTATTTTAGACATGATATCGCATAAAAATGCTATATGCTACCTAATTTTTATTCCAGAAAAAACCACTTTGTAACCATTTTGTATTTCGTTTGAAAAATTTCCCCCAATTTTTTCAACTCGCATTTTCATATTTTTTGTGCCTTGTCCCGAATGCTCATTTTTTACCACAAAACTGCTTCCATTATCCCAAATTTCCATTGTTAAAAATCCGCTTTCCTGCAAAAGTTTAACATTAACTTCTGTCGCATTTGAGTGTTTATAAATATTGTTAATGGCTTCTTTAAAAATAAGATACAAGTTTTGTCTAATTTCAAAGGCAAGTTTTATATCTAATTTTACAGTTGAATGCTCAAAACTGACGGCAATATTTTTGCTTCTTAAAATGCTGTAGGATTCGTCTTTCATTTTGATAATTATATTTTTAAATTCGTCATTTCGTGCATCAATTGACCAAACAATATCGCGCATTGTTCCAATTGCTTGATTTGAAAGCTCAGAAATTCGCGAAAGATTTTTTTCGGTGTTGTTTTTATCAATTCCATATTTCACAATATCGGCTTGCATCGAAATTTTGGAAAGAGTAGCGCCAATATCATCGTGCAAATCGCTTGCAAGTTTAACACGCAATCGCTCAATTTTTAACAATTGATTTATTCTGTATTTGTATAAAAGATGCATAATTCCACCCAAAAACAGAATTACCAACAAATAAAACCACCAAGTTTCCCAAAATGGAGGCGAAATAATTATGCTAATTTCTGTTCCCTTACTCCAAATTCCTTCGTTGTTTGCGGCTTTTACTTTAAAAATATATTTTCCACTTGGAATTGAATTAAACGCCACAAATCTGCGAGTTTCAACAAAATTCCAATCTTTATCCAAGCCTTCCATTTTGTAAGCGTATTTGGTTTTTTCAGTCGTAAAATATTCCAAAGAAGCAAACTCGAACGAAAAAGCGTTGTCCAAATACGAAAGTTGAATTTCCTTGCTTTCCGAAATTGGTTTTGTGAGAATCGTTCTTCCGTTTGGAAGTCTTCCAGTTTTTACCGTTTGATTAAAAATTTTGAAATCGGTAATCGCAATTGGTGGAATATTTTCAGTTTCATTTATTTTTGATGGATAAAAAGCGTTAAATCCGTTAATTCCACCAAAAAACAACTCGCCTGATTTACTTTTAAACGCCGCACCTTGATTAAATTCGTTGTTTTGCAATCCGTATTTTTCGTCAAAATTTCTAAATCTATTTTCCTTTTTAATAAATTTTGAAATTCCATTATTTGTGGAAATCCAAATATTATCCATTTCGTCAAGTAAAATTGAATAAACAACATTATCCGGCAAACCATCCTTTTTCAAATAATGATGAAATTTGCCAGATTTTCTATCAAATCTGTTCAAACCTCCGCCGGCTGTTCCAATCCAAATTTGATTTTCTTTATCCTCATTTATTGATAAAACCGCATTATAACTTAAACTTACCGAATCTTTTGGAATGTGAAAATAATGTTTAAATTCGTTCGTTTTGGGATTTAGAATATTTAAACCAACATCTGTTCCAATCCACAAAAGTCCGTTTTTATCCTCAAAAACAACATTTACTTTATTATGACTCAAGCTATTTTTGTCATTTGAGTCGTATTTAAAAGCGATAGAACTCTCATTTTTCCTGTCAAAACGCAGCAAACCTTGGTCAGTTCCTATCCACAAAAATCCATCTTTGGATGAAATAATTGAATAAATAACTTCGCCATTAATAAGATTTGGGTTTGTGTTTTTGTAAATGGTTAATTTGTTCGACTTAATATCATATTTGCAAAATCCTCCAACATCTTTTCCAATCCACAAAATTTCATTTGGTTTATTGGGGTCTGGCAAAAACGAATAAATTGCTTCAATTTCTAAATAATTTGAGACACTATTTTGTCGTCTATTAATTTTATTAAGTCCGTTGTAACCGCCAATCCACAAATTTCCAAAACTATCTTCCGAAATTGCTCTAATACTTTTAACCAAAAGATTATTTTCAGCAATATTTTCGCTTGAAAACTTATCAAAATTATGGAGTTTCGGAAATAATTTATTCAACCCATATCCATAAGTTCCAATCCATAAAATTCCCGTTCTATCAACAAATAACGAAGTAATATAGTTAAAACTAAGGCTGTTAAAGTTATTTTCAATATTTGTAAAATACAGTAATTCGTTTTGTCTATTTAGCAAAAATAAACCGTGTTGCGAACTAATCCATAAATTACCGCTAAAATCTTCAACAATTGCATGGACAATAAACTCATTAATTTTCTTTGTTTGAACAAATAATGGATTTGCTGGATTTGCATTTCGGAGCGATATTTGTGTGAATTTGTTGCTAAATCGGTCATATTTGCCAAGTCCTTCAAACGTTCCAATCCAAAAATTGCCTTTTGAATCCTCAAACAATGCCGTAATACTTTTAATTTTGGGACTATTTTTGCCATAATCCAAATTTATTTTTTTAATTGAATTTCCAATAACGTCTATTTTTAGCAACTCTCCAGAATAAGTTCCTGCCCAAAGAATTCCCTTTTTATCCTCGCACAAAGTTGTGATGTGATTTGTTTGCTCAAAGTCAATTTTGGAAAATTGCTTGGTGGAATAATCATATTTATTCAAACCATGCTCAGTTCCAACCCAAATATTTCCACTATTATCCTGAACAATGCTTGTAACTCTGTTTGTATTTACTAAATTTCTGTCTGGAATTAAAAAACGAGTAAAAGTTTGAGTTCCTTTATCAAACCGATTTAAACCCTCATCCGTTCCAACCCAAATGTTTGAAAAACTATCCTCAAAAACAACATTAATACTGTTGTTGCTCAAACTTAAATTATCGCCTGGAATATTTGTGATTGTATTTATATTATAACCATCATATTTTACCAAACCCGCACGAGTTCCAAACCACATAAATCCAGTTTTATCTTGAATAATTGACGAAATATTATTTTGCGAATAAAATTCACCAAGCAACAATCTGCGAAACATCATTGAAGTTTCGTAACTATCGTTTTGCGAAAACGCCAAAATTGGCAAAAACCAAAATAAAATTGGGATTATTATATTTTTGAATTGAAAGTAAATTTTGCGGCTCAAATTGTTGTAAAATAACAGAAATAGCTTGCAAAATATAATGATTAACTATTGCTTTATCTAAATAATGAATCAATTTTATTCAAACTGATTATTCACTCTAATTGTCCGAATATTTTGAATTTATACATTAGTTAATTATGTTAATGTTCAATTTGTTAACTACTTTGTGGGCTATAAGCTTATTTGTGGAATTATAGTTAATAGAATTAAAATTTAATTGAAAAATTTGATTGAAATTTCATTAAATCTATTCGAATTATATTTTTGTCAATGGATTTAATTCACTTTGCATTTAGATCTTTTTAGTAATTTGCAACACTTTTTTAAGGATAAATTTTAATGTTCGAACAAACCTTTAAAAACATTGACGATATTCTACACAAAGATGCTGGCTGCAGCAGTGAATTAGATTACGTTGAGCAAACTTCTTGGATACTATTCCTTAAATATCTGGATGATTTAGAAAAAGATAAAAAAACTGCCGCTGAGCTTACCGGAAAAATTTATTCAAATATTATTGCCGGTGAATTTCAATGGAATGTTTGGGCTGCTCCTAAAGATGCAAATGGTAAATTAGACCATCATATAGCCATGAATGGTGATGATCTTATAGATTTTGTCAACATTCAACTTTTTCCCTATCTAAAAAAGTTTAAGACTTCTGCCGAAAGTGCCGATACTATTGAGTATAAGATTGGTGAGATTTTCAGCGAATTAAAAAATAGAATTCAAAGCGGATATAATCTGCGTGAAGTTATTAACCGTATTGATGAACTCCGTTTCCGCACACATTCTGAAAAGCATGAAATGAGCCATTTGTACGAAGCTAAAATTCAGAACATGGGAAATGCCGGTCGTAACGGAGGCGAATATTACACACCGCGCCCTTTAATTAAAACTATGGTAAGAGTTGTTGCTCCTAAAATTGGAGATAAAATTTATGACGGTGCTAACGGAAGCGCCGGTTTTCAATGTGAGAGTTATGAATATTTGAGACAGTCTAAAAAACTTTCTACCGGTGATATTGTTACTCTGCAGAAGAATACTTTTTACGGAAAAGAGAAAAAATCTTTAGCCTATATAATTGGCATTATGAATATGATTCTGCATGGGATTGAAGCTCCAAATATTATTCATACAAATACGCTTGCAGAAAACATTGCCGATATTCAAGAAAAAGACCGCTATGATGTTGTTTTAACAAATCCTCCTTTTGGCGGGAAAGAGCGCGCCGAAGTTCAGCAAAACTTCCCTATTAAAACCGGTGAAACTGCTTTTCTGTTTTTGCAGCATTTTATTAAAATATTAAAAGCCGGAGGTAAAGCCGGTATTGTAATTAAAAATACTTTCCTTAGCAATACGGATAATGCCTCTGTTAGTTTGAGAAAACTTTTACTTGAAAGCTGCGATCTTCATACTGTTTTAGATTTGCCCGGCGGAGTGTTTTCCGGTGCGGGAGTTAAAACTGTTGTTCTCTTTTTTGAAAAAGGAAAACCGACTAAAAAAGTTTGGTATTACCAGCTTAACTTGGAAAGAAATCTAGGAAAAACAAATCCGCTTAACGAAAGTGATTTAGCTGAGTTTGTAGAACTTCAAAAGAACAAGAAAGAGAGCGAAAACTCTTGGACAATTGATATAAAAGATGTTGACCAAAACACATTCGATCTTTCAGTTAAAAATCCAAATAAAAAAGAAGAAGCCGCTTTAAGAGAACCGAAAGAAATTTTGAAAGAAATTAAATTACTTGATAAGGAAAGTGAGGAAATTTTAAAAACAATTAAAGATTTGATTTAGCCATGAAAAATGAAATCATATTATACCGTCCTAACGAAATGGCTGAACATATTGAAGTTAGGCTCGAAGACGAAACCGTTTGGCTGTCACAACAACAGATGGCTACATTGTTTAATCAAACAAAACAAAATATCAGTTTGCATATCAATAATTGTTTTAGGGAAAAGGAATTAGACAAAGTGGCAACCGTCAAGGAATCCTTGACAGTTCAAAAAGAGGGCAACCGAAGTGTAAAGCGTAAAATTGAATTTTACAATTTAGATGTTATCATTTCAGTAGGCTACAGAGTAAAATCAAAACAAGGAACACAATTTCGTATTTGGGCTACAAGAGTATTAAAAGATTACTTGCTAAAAGGCTATACCATTAATAACCGAATGAACAGATTAGAAGATAATTTTGAAGTATTAAAAAATAAAGTGAATAAAATAGACTTTCAAATAAATACACATCTAATCCCAACCCAAGGCGTTTTTTTTGATGGACAAGTATTTGATGCTTACAAATTAGCATCTCGTATCATCCGCTCGGCAAAACAAAGCATTATGTTGATTGATAATTATATAGATGAAACTACACTTACCCATTTAGCAAAAAAACAAAAAGGTGTAAAAGTTCTTTTGTTAACCAAAACTATTAGCAAAACTTTGGAGCTTGATGTTAAAAAAGCTAACGAACAATTCGGCAACTTTGAACTGAAAACCTTTACCAAAAGTCACGACCGTTTTCTAATTATCGATAATAAAGAAATCTATCATTTAGGTGCTTCTCTAAAAGATTTGGGCAAAAAATGGTTCGCCTTTTCTAAATTAGATAAAAATTCAGTTAGCAATATCACAAACTCTATTTTGGATCTTATATGAAACAAGGTTGGGAATTGAAAAAACTAGGAGAAGTTTGTGAAGTTTTTGCTGGTCAATCACCAGAAGGGAAATATTATAACACTGAAGAAAATGGCTTGCCTTTCTATCAAGGGAAAAAAGAATATGGAACTAAGTTCATTGGAGAACCTAAAATATGGACTAGTAAGACAACAAAAGTAGCAGAGTCAAATGATATTTTAATGTCAGTTCGCGCTCCAGTTGGTCCAATTAATTTTTCAACTCAGAGGATTTGTATTGGTCGCGGTCTTGCAGCAATAAGAGCAAAAAAGTCAATTGATAAAGAGTTCCTTTATAATTTTTTGTTGAAACATGAAAATGAAATTGAAAGTAACTCTGGCGCTGTTTTTAATTCAATCAACAAATCTCAAATAGAAGCTATTAAAATCCCACTTCCAACACTTCCCGAACAAAAACGCATAGTAGCAATTTTAGATAAAACCTTTGCCGCAATAGATAAAGCAAAAGCCAATGCCGAACAAAACCTAAAAAACTCCAAAGAACTTTTTGAAAGCTATTTGCAAAGTGTGTTTGAGAATAAAGGTGATGATTGGGAAGAAAAAGAATTGGGAAAGGTCTGTGAATATGATAAAATATCGAATAAAAGAGAGGACTTGCCTTATGTTGGACTTGAAGATATTCAATCAAATACTGGCAAATTTGTTGGACCTTTTGAACCCAGAAGTATGAAGAGTTTAACTTTCTATTTTAATGACGAACATGTTCTTTATGGAAGATTACGTCCGTATTTAAATAAAGTTTTGTTGCCAGATTTTGAGGGACATTGTTCAACCGAAATATTTCCAATCAAACCAAAGAAAAATGTTTTGGAAAGAGGATTTTTATTTCAATGGTTAATATCTACTGAAATGATGAAGAAAATAAATGCAACTTGGACTGGCGCAACGTTACCAAGAGCTAATATGAATGCTGTTTTAGAATTTAAAATCAATTTGCCACCTTTAAAAGCCCAACGAGTAATTGTTCAAAAATTCGATGCTTTGTTTTCCGAGACAAAAAAACTAGAAAACATCTATCAACAAAAAATAAAAGAATTAGAAGAATTGAAAAAGAGCATTTTGCAAAAAGCGTTTAGTGGGGAATTGTAATTATGAAGGGCGAAACTGAAACAAAAAAAGTTGACCAACCAAATAAACTTGTAGTATTTCAAGACAAACATATTAGAAGAATATGGCACGAAGAAGACTGGTATTTTTCTGTTGTTGACATAATTGAAGTTCTCACTGATAGTCCAACTCCAAGGCAATATTGGGGAAAAGTAAAGGAAAGAGAATTTACAAAACTTCAACT
>Ga0210039_1000301_pt1 | contig 53499 bp, 44 predicted proteins | sample CryGeyCG2114_250_3_FD_185460 | JGI IMG/M metagenome (GOLD analysis project Ga0210039, IMG submission 185460) | Groundwater microbial communities from aquifer - Crystal Geyser CG17_big_fil_post_rev_8/21/14_2.50 (SPAdes) (version 2) | ecosystem: Environmental > Aquatic > Deep subsurface >...
CTGCGCGGCGGCGGGTTCAGCGGCGATTGGGTCAGGATGGCGGTGGCAACTTGATCCAGCCTGCGGCGGGTGGATTCCGGGCAGGGCAGTTTGGGCAATGCCTGCCGCCAGAGATCAAGCGCGATGCGGCGGTCTATGCCGGGAAAGAAGGCGCGGATGTCGAGCTTGAGATACCAGCGCTGCGCGGGTTGACGCATGAAGCGTTGCAGCCGCTCGACAGCGGCCTGGGTGCCTTTGCCTTTGCGGTTGGCATAGCTGTTGTCGATGAAGCGTTTATCCCACCAGGGGTCGATGTGGCGCACCAGCCATTGCTGCACCAGCCGGTCGGCAAAGTCCGGGGCGAATATCTCCCGCAGCTTGGGGTCGGTGACGGCAAACACGGTGAAGGGCTGCGGCTGGTATCGGCCTTCGGCAATGGCGGCGGCTTGTTCGAGCACCAGCCGGGGCAGCTCGATGAAGCGGGCGCGCTTGTGTTCGCTATTGCCGGCGTCGGCGGCGCATTCGAACAACTGGCGGGCGATCGTTTGCCGGGTCATGTCGGTTTCGGTCATGCGTTCTGATGGAACGTGAATTCAAGCATCCGCAGATTTTCGCCGATGTGCTGACGCTGCTCCAGTTGTATTACCCGATGCACAATAATCTGCCCAAGCCGTTTCGTTTTGCCGTGGGGGAGCGCATCCTGGCGGAGTTGGCGGAATGCCTGCGCCTGATCGTGCTGGCTAACGCGACTGACAAGAAAAGTACTGCCGGATGTGCCGAGGGCGCCGCTCACCTGCGCCGGATACGGGCCGGGGTGGAGGTGGTGCGCGGTTTCCTGCTGCTGGCGTGGATGCTGAAATTCATTTCCCACGGCGCGCTGACCGAGCTGTCTGCGCGCCTGGAGGCCATCAGCAAACAGGCGGCGCGCTGGGAGCAGTGGTTCGATGGGAGGTAGGTTTTTGGCGGCAGTTGCGTTAACTGCGCAGTCAACCCATCGCGGGCCTCATTCTTCCGCGGACGACCCCGTTTCTTTGCCACGGCAGGCGCCGTTTCCGGCGCTTCCATCTTCTTCGCTGCTTTCTCGCGGGCCTCTATCGTCGTGCCATCCCGGCTGATATGGATGTATATAGTACGCGCCAATCATTTAAGCCGTCCTTCTCGGCCTACCACCCTTTGCCCCATTGCTACGTGCTGCGGCGGCTTTGGCTGGCGAGGTTGATGCGCCGCCACGACGGGCGAGTTCCTGCATCCACGCTTTGCTGCCAAATAAGCCAACCACCAGTGCGGGAATGCTCAAATCAACGTCCAGCTTTTCCCAGTGCAAACCGAATCCTTGACCAAGCACTTTCACGTCAGCCAGGTCTTTGTTTGATGCGCCTGCCAAGCCTTGTGCTTTGTCCACTGGAAAGATGAAGGAGCAGCCATTGGTTAGTTCAACAATTACTTGACGGCGCGATGGGCTGTAACGCGCAGCACTCGCTCTGGGTTCGTTTTCAAGCGCGACGACACCTGCCCTTTTGGCTTGTTTTATCTGGTCGTCCAGATCATTGTTATTAATTGTCCAAGTTGCCATGAATGCACCTCCAGGCGGTTAATAGCTCATCTTGATGTTCGGCCACCATAGTCCAAGCATTCCGCGCTTCCTGTTTGCTTAATCCGTAAATGGTCATCAATCGCGGCGGTTCGTTATCATTGCCAATCAAAATTTTGGCTTCCCCTCTGCCTCTAAAGACATGGACATGGGGCGGCTGGTGATCATCTGGCCAAATGATGATGCGAAAGCCGTTGATGTTTAGCAGGGTTGGCATCGGCTGATTATACCCTTGCGCTTGGGTTTATCAACCTAGCTTTTTGGCCAAATCTTCAGCCCTGGGGTGGTAATAGCGTGCCAACAACCTTGTGTCCTTATGCCCCGTAACTTTCATTAGCTCGTGCATCGTGAGCTTTTCAGCCAAGCGGGTAGCGGCTTCATGCCTCAAGTCGTGAAAGTGGAAATTCTCGATACCTGCGCGTTTGCAGGTGCGAACGAATGCTTGTTTGACTGCGCTGGCAGTTGTTGGAAACACTCTACCATCCACGCTGCGCGGCAAATCCCCATTCCTTTATGGCTACTGTAAACAGGTGGGAGATGACAGCAAGGTCTTTGCGGACGGTGGATGGTGCCAATTGCTTCAGTCGGTTATCTCGCCATTTGGAAAAATCGGAACAGCGCAAATTTGCCATGCTGCGTTTTGCAAGTGGATCGGCGCGCCACATGCCAATGCGATATTTTTCCACCTCGTGTCCGTCCTTAAGAACGGACACTTCACGTTCATATTGGTTGAGTGCCTTCAGCAGCGTTGTGGCTTCCGCCTCGCTGCGGTCGATGAATATGCCCCTATCCATTTTATTTTCAACATCGCGCGGGTAAACCTGGATGCAGCGGGCGGGCAGGCAACAGGTGGAAGCAGCGGCGGATCGCGCATCTCGGCGGACGGCAGCACGATTGTGTTTAACACCAATGCCACTAATCTGATACCGGGCGATGTGAATGGCGTGCTGGATGTGGTATCGGTCGCCAATCCGTTGGTGAACGTGGTGCAACTGGTGGACACCACCGGCCCGGAAATCACGCAACTCCCCCCTTTTACCGCCAGTTCAATCCAGTTCGCTTATACCGAGAATGTGACAAGCAATGGCGGTACACCAACCAGTTTTAAATTGAACGGTGCTGGCCCAGATATCGCGACAGTATCCTCGATCACAGAGAATGTCGTCACATTTGACTTCTCCCCTGCACTGCAGCCGTCCGACTGGCTGCTGGCGACCATTGGCGATGATATTGAGGATTTGAACGGAAACGCCTCTTCAATACCGCCTGGCGTTATGGCGGCGTTTGGCGGTTCGGGCGATAACACCATGGATCTGGCGGGGGTGGCAGTCGAATTTATCGCTGGCGGTGCGGGCAACGACACGATTACCGCTGGCTCCATTGATGCAGATATTGAAGGCGGCGCCGGGGGGGATACCATTTCCGGCGGTATAGGGCTTGCCAACTATTTCGACTTCGCCCAGGGTGATTCCACGGTGGTCGCTTTTGCCGAAAATGGGGGGGTGGGGGTCAGCAATGGCGACACCTTTACTTTCGCGGGCGGTGCGTTGGATCTCATCAACGACTTTGGTGCAGGTGATGTTATTGATATTTTCGATCAGCAGAATTTCAGTGGGTTTAATCTTATCTCTACCCCGGCAAATGGCCAGGTCACCGACCAGGGTTACTTCGCGGTACAGGGTGGGTTGGTTGCAAATGTCTTTACAGCGAACAATACTGGCGCGGACACACTGGTGGTGTACGACGGCGATTCGACGTCCGCCGCTTCCCAGACTGCCTTTGTATTGAGCGCAATCATGTTGAGCGATTTGAATATAACTCCCTACGGCGAGATATTCCATGTGTAGCAGGCATCGTTCACCGGAACGGAGATTTTTTGATCGTTGAGTTTTGGATTTTAGGCGGCCACAAGGCCGCCTTTTTTTCAGTGCGCCCACTGTGGCGGGTCATTTGCATTCCATCCGTGTAAAATCGCCGCACGCCAAATCACAGGGGGCAGTCAATTGAACAAGATCAAAGGCATGATCCTTGCCGCCGGGCAGGGCACGCGGGTCAGACCGCTGACGCAGGATTTGCCCAAACCGATGATCCCGATTCTGGGCAAGCCGGTGATGGAATATCTGGTCGAACACCTGGCGCGCTATGGCGTGGACGAGATCATGGTCAATGTCGCCTACAAGCACTGGAAGATCGAGAACTATTTTGGCAACGGCAGCACCTGGGGGGTGCAGATCGGCTACTCCTACGAGGGTGTGTATGAGTATGGCGAGATCACCCCGAAGTCGCTGGGCTCGGCCGGCGGCATGCGCAAGATCCAGGATTTCGGCGGCTTCTTCGATACCACCACCATCGTGCTGTGCGGGGACGCGCTGATCGACCTCGACATTGCGGCGGCAGTCGCGGAACACAGGGCGAAGAAGGCGATGGCCAGCGTCATCACCCTGGAAGTGCCGCGCACCGAGGTCGGGAATTACGGCGTGGTCGAAACCGACAGCGCCGGGCGCATCATCGCCTTCCAGGAAAAACCCAAACCGGAAGAGGCGCGTTCCTGTTTCGCCAGCACCGGCATCTACATCTTCGAGCCGGAAGTGATAGACCTGATCCCGCCGGGGCAGGTATTCGATATCGGCAGCCAGTTGTTCCCCATGCTGGCCGAAAAAGGCATGCCGTTCTATGCGCAGAAGCGCGAGTTCAACTGGATCGATATCGGTCATGTGGCCGACTACTGGGAAGTGCTGCAGCGAGTGCTGAATGGCGAAGTCGCGCACATGCAGATGCCCGGCACGCAAGTCAAACCCGGTATCTGGGTTGGCATCAACACGCGCATTGACTGGGACCACGTCCGGATCGAAGGGCCGGTGTATATCGACTCCGGCGTGTGCATCGAAGCCGGCGCGGAGATCATCGGCCCGACCTGGATCACCCGCGGATCGCAAGTCTGCCGCGACGCGAAAGTCATCCGCAGCATCCTGCTGCAATACACCCGCATCAGCCCGGGCATGACGTTCGAGGAAGCGATCGTGTCGCCGGATTACTACGTCGAGCACAAGACCGGCTCGACTTACTATCTCGGCGATGATCGCACCCCGCTGCGCTGGGGCGATGCGCGCGGCCGCTGATTGCCTTGGCACCCTTTGACAAAAACAGCATCGTCAGCGTGGGCGAGCTGAACCGCGCCGCCAAGCAGCTGATCGAGGGCGGCTTGCCGCTGCTGTGGGTGCGCGGCGAGATTTCCAATTTCGTCGCTGCCGCCTCCGGCCACTGGTATTTCTCACTCAAGGATGAGCAGGCGCAAGTGCGTTGCGTGATGTTCCGCCACAAAAGCCAGTATCTGGATTTTCGCCCGGCGAACGGCATGCAGATCGAGGTGCAGGCGCTGGCGACCCTGTATGAGGCGCGCGGCGACTTTCAACTGACGCTGGAAAAAATGCGCCCGGCGGGGCTGGGGGCGCTGTTCGAGGCGTTCGAAAGGTTGAAAGCCAAGCTGGAAGGCGAGGGGTTGTTCGATGCCGCACACAAACGCGAGCTGCCGCAATTACCGCGACAAATCGGCATCGTGACCTCGCCGCAGGCGGCGGCCCTGCGCGATGTGCTGCGCACCCTGGCGAACCGCATGCCGAATGTGCCTGTCGTGCTGTATCCGGTGCCGGTGCAGGGCACCGATGCGGGACAGAAGATCGCGCAGGTGATCGCCACGGCGAACCGGCGCGCCGAGTGCGACGTGCTCATTGTCTGCCGCGGCGGCGGCAGCATCGAAGACCTGTGGGCGTTCAACGAAGAAGTGGTGGCGCGCGCGATTGCCGCCGGCAGCATTCCGCTGGTGAGCGGGGTGGGGCACGAGACCGATTTCACTATTGCCGACTTCGTCGCCGATTTGCGCGCGGCGACGCCGACCGCGGCCGCGCAGGCGGTGGTGCCGGACCGGCAGGCGTTGCGCCATCGTCTGGCGCAACAACAAAGGCATCTGGCGCAGGCTGTCCTGCGCCAGTTCGAGCGGCGCATGCAGCAACTGGATTATCTGCAGCGGCGGCTGGTGCATCCGGCGCAGCGGCTGGGGCAGCAACGTGAACAGTTGCTGGCGCTGCAGCGTCGTATGCGATTGACCCAGTCGGCTGTATTGCAGCGGGCGCAGTGGCGCTGGCAGACAGCGCGGCGGCGTCTGACCACCGTGTCGGCGCACACGCTCGATCGCGATGAGGCGCGCCTGCGCACCCTGCACCAGCATCTGCAACACCTTGATCCGCAGCAGGTGCTGGCGCGCGGTTACAGCCTGGTGCGCGATGCGGCAGGCAACATCGTGCGCAGCAGTGCGGCAATTAAAACCGGAGATCGCCTGCAACTCACCTTTGCCGAAGGGGGTGCCAGAGTCGAGGTGCGGGAAACGCAGGGTTGATGTGGGTTAAACCTAAAAAACGTAGTTGTCCGCAGATTACGAAGATTTTTGCAGATTAAACATCAAGTAATCCGGGATTCCCGGCACACCTTTCGGGTGATGTGATACTCGTTAACAAGCTTTTTGAAAATCTGCGTTAATCTGCGAAATCTGCGGATTGAACTGAGGTTTCAGGATTATCCGGGTTAAAATCCGCGACCGTTTCCTTCATTCGCCGCGACAATGAATCCTTCCCTCTCCCGCCGCACGCTATGGCTGCTGTTGCTCGCTTTGGTGGTCATCTGGTTCGGCAATTTGGAATATCGTTACCTGATCAAGCCGGATGAAGGCCGTTACGCCGAGATTCCGCGCGAGATGGTGGCCAGCGGCGACTGGGTCACGCCGCGCCTGAACGATCTGAAATATTTCGAAAAACCGCCGCTGCAATACTGGGCCACCGCCGTGGCGTATGAAGTGTTCGGCGAGCATCAATGGACATCCCGCCTGTGGACCGCGCTGACCGGCCTGGCCGGGGTGTTGCTGGCATGGTTCACCGGCACCTGCCTGTTCGGGCGCGAAGCCGGTCTGTATGCCGCGCTGATTCTCGGCAGCAGCAGCCTGTACGCGCTGATGGCGCACATCAACACGCTCGACATGGGCGTGACTTTTTTCATCACGCTCGGCATTTTTTCCCTGCTGCTCGCCCAACAGAAATCCGCCCAGGTCTACCGCCGCAACTGGATGCTGCTGGCCTGGGCCGCGCTGGCGCTGGCGGTATTGAGCAAAGGACTGATGGGGGTGATCCTGCCGGGCGCGGCGCTGTTCCTGTATTCACTGTTCAACCGCGATGTCGCGGTCTGGTTGCGCATGCACTGGGTCGGCGGGCTGCTGGTTTTTATGCTCGTCGCTGTCCCGTGGTTCGTGCTGGTGATGCGCGCCAATCCGGAATTTTTCCAGTTCTTTTTCATTCACGAACACTTCGAGCGCTTCACCACCAAGGTGCACGGGCGCTACCAGCCGTGGCACTACTTCGTGCCGGTGCTGTTGCTCGGTATGCTGCCGTGGACGCTGCTGATGGCCGATGCGTTGCTGCGCACCTGGCGCGGCAGCGCGGGACAGGTGCGCAGGTTCAGCCCGGAGCGTTTCCTGCTGGTGTGGGCGGTGTTCATCTATGTGTTCTTCACCCTCTCCAGTTCCAAACTGCCGTCCTATCTGTTGCCGATGTTTCCTGCGCTGGCCCTGTTGATGGGCAAGCAACTGGCAGACATGACGCCGCGCCGCACCTTCTGGCTGCTGGTGCCGGTGTTGCCGCTATTGTTGGCGCTGCTGGGCGTTGCGGCTTACTCCGACCGTTTTGCGGACACGCCGGTGCAGCGGGAAATGTATGGCCAATATGCGGTGTGGCTGGGTGCCGCGACGTTGATCTGGCTGGCCGGACTCGTGGCGGCGCTGCTCGGTTTGCGGCGCGGCAACAAGGGAGTTGCCATCGTCGTGCTGGCGCTGGCAACATTGCTGGCGACCCAGATAGGTGCTTCCGGTTACAACACCATCGCGCGCGAGCGCTCGGCCCATCTCATTGCCGAAGCAATCGCGCCGCGGATCAAACCCGACGTGCCGTTCTACTCGGTCTATAACTATGAGCAGACCCTGCCCTTTTATCTCAAACGCACGCTGACGCTGGTCGATTATCAGAACGAGATGGCCTTTGGCATCGGGCAGGAACCGTACAAATGGCTGCCCACTGCCGATGCGCTGGCCGCGAAGTGGAAGACCGATGCCGGGGCGTATGCCATCATGCCGTTGTTTGCCGAGAAAATTTTGCGGGACAAAGGAATGGAGATGCAGGAAATCTATCGTGACCATCAGGTCGTGGTGGTGGTCAAGCCATGAACCTGATCAGTTTTGGTCTCATCTTTGCCGGCGTGATGCTCAACGCCGCCGCGCAGATATTGATGAAGGCTGGCACCAACGCCATCGGCCATTTCGAGTTCAGCGCGGCGAACGTCGTGCCCATCGGCTGGAAACTGATGACCGAATGGCACATCGTTACCGCCCTGTTTTGCTACGGCATCAGCGTGGTGGTGTGGATATTGGCGCTGTCGCGCGTGCCGGTCAGCATCGCTTTCCCCATGCTGTCGATGGCTTATGTGGTCAACGCCGTTGCCGCCAAATATCTGCTCGGCGAGGATTTCAGCGTCACCAAGCTGGTCGGCATGGGCGTGATTATCTTGGGCGTCATCATCATTTCGCGGGCATAAGCATGAGCGAATTCCTGCCATTCACCCGCCCCCATATCGACGAAGCCGCCATCGCCGCCGTCGGCGAGGTGCTGCGCTCCGGCTGGATCACTTCCGGCCCCAGGATGCTGGCGTTCGAGCGACAGCTTTCCGATTTTTTCGGCGGGCGTCCGGTGCGCACCTTCAACTCCGGCACCTGCACCATGGAGATCGCCCTGCGCATCGCGGGTATAGGTGCGGGCGACGAAGTCATCACCACGCCCATTTCCTGGGTGGCGACTGCCAATGTCATCCTCGAAGTCGGCGCGACGCCGGTGTTCGCCGACATCGACCCGCGCACGCGCAACATCGATCTGGACAAGGTCGAAGCTGCCATCACCCCGCGTACCAAAGCCGTCATCCCGGTCGATCTGGCTGGCCTGCCGGTGGACCGCGACCGCCTGTACGCCATCGCCAAACGCCACAACTTGCGCGTGGTCGAAGACGCGGCGCAGGCCATCGGTTCGCTATGGAACGGCAAGCGCATCGGCAGTTTCGGCGATCTCGTCTCGTTCAGCTTCCAGGCCAACAAAAACCTCACCACCACCGAAGGCGGCTGCCTGGTGCTGAACAACGACGAAGAAGCGCGCCTCGCCGAGAAATACCGCCTGCAGGGCGTCACGCGCAGCGGATTCGACGGCATGGAAGTCGATGTGCTGGGCGGCAAGTTCAACATGACCGATGTCGCCGCCGTCATCGGCCTCAACCAGCTGGCGCAGCTCGACGCCATCACCGCGCGCCGTCATGCGCTGGCCAAACATTACTTTGCGACATTCGGTGCGGACTTCGAGCGGGAAACGGGTGCGCAACTTCCCGTCAAGGATTTCCAGAACACCAACTGGCACATGTTTCAGATCGTCCTGCCGCAAGGCGTCGTGCGCGCCGAATTCATGGAAAAGATGAGAGCGCGCAACATCGGCTGCGGCGTGCATTACCCGCCGATCCACCTGTTCAAACTCTACCGCGCGCGCGGCTTCAAAGAGGGCATGTTTCCCGTTGCCGAAAGCGTGGGCCGACGCATCGTCAGCCTGCCGCTGTTTCCGAGAATGGGCGAGGCGGATGCCGGGCGTGTGGGGGCGGCGGTGCGGGAAGTGCTTTGTTCGGGATAAGGGTGAAGGCTTAATTTTGCAACCCTGAACGCTTTGCGCAAGGACTCACCGCTGGTTCTGTTACACTGCGCGCCGCGATATCGTTTCAGTCTAGTTGTCGCCGCCGATTCCGGTTTGTATTCCCACCTCATTCAGCCTCAGACTGGCGTTCTTGATTGAACGACAGGCCGTTTGTATCCAGAAAGAAAATATGTCATTTGCATCTCTCGGCCTGTCCGCCGAACTCGTCCGCGCCGTTACCGAGCGCGGTTATACCGAACCCACGCCGATCCAGGCGCAGGCCATTCCCGTCGTGCTCAAAGGCGGCGACCTGATGGGCGGCGCGCAGACCGGCACCGGCAAGACCGCCGGTTTCACCCTGCCGCTGTTGCAGCGCCTGATGGTGAATCCTGTTGCAGGCAAATCTCACATTCGTGCATTAGTGCTCACGCCGACGCGCGAGCTCGCCGCGCAGGTGGAAGAGAGCGTGCGCGAATACGGCAAATACCTGCCGCTCAAGTCCATGATGATGTTCGGCGGCGTCAACATCAATCCGCAGATCAAGCAACTGCACGGTCGCGTGGACATTCTGGTGGCGACACCGGGACGGCTGCTCGACCACTTGCAGCAAAAGACGGTGGACTTGTCGCACGTCGAGATTCTGGTGCTGGATGAAGCCGACCGCATGCTGGATATGGGCTTCATCCGCGACATCAGGAAAGTGCTCGCGGTGCTGCCAAAAAAACGCCAGAACCTGCTGTTTTCCGCCACCTTCTCCGACGAGATCAAGCTGCTGGCCGACGGCCTGCTGAACAATCCGGCGCTGATCGAAGTGGCGCGCCGCAACGCGACGGCCGAACTGATCGAGCAACGCGTGTATCCGGTGGATCGCGAGCGCAAGCGCGAACTGCTGACGCACCTGATCAAGGAACACAACTGGTTCCAGGTGCTGGTGTTCACCCGTACCAAACACGGCGCGAACCGTCTGGCCGAACAGCTGGAAAAGGAAGGCATCCCGGCGATGGCGATCCACGGCAACAAGAGCCAGGCGGCGCGCACGCGCGCGCTGGCCGAATTCAAGACCGCCAAGCTGCAGGTGCTGGTGGCGACCGACATCGCCGCGCGCGGCATCGACATCGTCGAGCTGCCGCACGTGGTCAATTTCGAACTGCCCAACGTGCCGGAAGATTATGTGCACCGCATCGGCCGCACCGGCCGTGCGGGCAGCAACGGCGAAGCGAGTTCGCTGGTGTGCGTGGACGAGCTGAAGTTGCTGAAAGACATCGAGCGGCTGATCAAGCGCGAGATTCCGGTGGTGAACGTGCCGGGTTTCGACGTTGACCCGCGCATCAGGGCAGAGCCGATCATGAACGGCCAGAACCGAGGCCAGGGCGGGCGCGGTCAGGGTCGCGGTCAGCCGCGTGCCGGTGGCGCACCGCGTACAGGCGGTAAACCGGCAGGCGGTGCAGGTCGTGGCGGTGTGCCCGCGGCTGCGCAACACCGTTCCGGCGGGCGCGGTCGATAACATCAGATAAGTTTGGGTTTGTCATTCCCGCGCAGGAATGACGCTATAGTTGATGCCATGGACACACACAACCCTCTCTCTTTTTCCTTGCTCACCCCGGACACCGTGCTTAATGCACTGGAGAGTATCGGCTTGCGTTGCGATGGCCGCCTGCTGGCGCTCAACAGCTACGAGAACCGCGTGTACCAGGTCGGCATGGATGAGGGAGCTCCCGTGGTCGCCAAGTTCTACCGTCCCACGCGCTGGACGGATGAGGCCATCCTCGAAGAGCACGCCTTCGTGCAGGAGCTGGTCGAACGCGAAATTCCCGTCGTGCCTGCCTCGGTGATCGACGGCAAGACACTGCATCACTTCGATGGCTTTCGGTTTTCTGTTTTTGAAAAACACGGCGGACGGGCGCCGGAACTGGAAAACCGCGACACGCTGGAATGGACGGGGCGCTTCCTTGGGCGCATCCACGCGGTCGGCGCGCTCAAGGATTATCGCCAGCGTCCCGCATTGAATATCGAATCGTTCGGCACCGAACCGCGCGATTTTCTGCTGGCGAATCATTTCATTCCGCCCGACATCGATGCGGCTTATCGCAGCGTGTCACAGCAGGCGCTGGACGGCGTGCGCCATTGCTTCGACCGGGCGGGCGAGGTGAAGCAATTGCGCCTTCACGGCGACTGCCATGCCGGTAACGTGCTGTGGACGGACGATGGCCCGCACTTTGTGGACTTCGATGACAGCCGCATGGGGCCGGCGGTGCAGGACCTGTGGATGCTGCTCTCCGGCGAGCGCACAGACCGCGTGCGCCAGATGGGCGACGTGCTCGCCGGCTACGGGGATTTTTGCGATTTTGATCCGCGCGAATTACATCTGATCGAGGCATTGCGCACGCTGCGACTGATCCACTACGCGGCCTGGCTGGCGCGACGCTGGGAGGATGCCGCCTTCAAGCAGGCGTTTCCGTGGTTCAACACCCAGCATTACTGGCAGGATCGGATTCTCGAACTGCGCGAGCAGGTCGCCCTGATGGAAGAGCCGCCATTGTGGCAAAACTGATCCGGACTTGCCCTTGCGGCAGCGGCAAACAGTTCGGGGAGTGTTGCGCCCTTTACCTGAAGAACGGGGCGTCCGCTCCCGATGCCGCATCGCTGATGCGTTCGCGCTACACCGCCTATACCCTGTTGCGCGAAGACTATCTCCTCGCGACATGGCATCCGTCCACCCGCCCCCCCATGCTGGGTCTGGCCGGTGAAGCGCCGATCAAATGGATCGGCCTTGAAGTGAGGCGCCACGAACAGCAGGACGCGGACCATGCCATTGTTGAATTCGTCGCGCGTTACAAGGTTAACGGGCGCGCCTGCGGCCTGCATGAAGTCAGCCGCTTCGTGCGTCAGGCGGGCCGGTGGTTGTATGTGGACGCGGCATAGGCGGACTCGCATGTCGCGGTTGCGGCCCCAAAAAAAAGCCGCTATATTCCGCCCATGCATTTCTCCCGTCACCTCTTGCTTTTGCATTCCACTTTCAGCCTGCTGGCGGCGCTGAAGCTGCGCCCGTGACGCGGTGGGGCGTAGCCCTCTGGTGCTTGTAGGTCGGGTTTTAACCCGACAGCACACAGTCGGGCTGAAGCCCGACCTACAGGTAACGTGTCGGAACTGCGCCCGTGACGCGGTGGGGCGTAGCCCTCTGGTGCGGGAGCGGGCGCATCGCAGTTCCTCCCGCAAGCTGCCGACTTCGTCGGTAACGTGTCGGAACTGCGCCCGTGACGCGGTGGGGCGTAGCCCCCTGGTGCCGGAGCTGCGTATCGCGCGCTAATCCTGACTATCCCACACGTTACACAGGACAGGCGGCATCGGAATGATGGCCGCCTTGGGCATAATGGCTACGGAGTTCAACATGACCGACAAATTATTCATATTCGATACCACCTTGCGCGACGGCGAACAAAGTCCGGGCGCATCCATGACCAAAGAAGAGAAATTGCGCATCGCGCGCCAGTTGGACAAGCTGGGGGTGGACGTGATCGAGGCGGGCTTTGCCGCCGCCAGTCCCGGCGATGCCGATGCGATCCACAGCATCGCCAAGGTGATCGAGCGCTCGACCGTGTGTTCGCTGGCGCGCGCCAGCGAGAAGGATGTGCGCGCCGCGGGCGAGGCGATCAAGCCGGCCAGTCACGGGCGCATCCACACCTTCATCGCGACATCGCCGATCCACATGCAGCACAAGCTGCGCATGACGCCGGACGAAGTGGTGGCACGCGCGGTGCAGGCGGTGAAGTGGGCTCGCGAGTACACCGACGACGTGGAGTTCTCCGCCGAGGACGCGGTGCGCTCCGAGATCGAATTCCTGGTGCGTATCTTCGACGAAGTGATCAAGGCCGGAGCGACGACCCTGAACGTGCCTGACACCGTGGGCTACAGCATTCCCGTGTTGTGGGGCGAGCGCTTCAAGGAACTGATCGCGCGCGTGCCGAATGCGGACAAGGTGATCTGGTCCACGCACTGCCACAACGACCTGGGCATGGCTTCGGCCAACTCGCTGGCGGCGGTGATGAACGGCGCGCGCCAGGTGGAATGCACCATCAACGGTCTGGGCGAGCGCGCGGGCAATGCGTCGCTGGAAGAGGTGGTGATGGCGGTGAAGACGCGGCGCGATATCTTCACCTGTGACACCACCATCGACACCACGCAAATCGTGCCGACCTCCAAGCTGGTATCCAGCATCACCGGCTATCCGGTGCAGCCGAACAAGGCCATCGTCGGTGCCAATGCCTTTGCGCACGAATCCGGTATCCATCAGGACGGCGTGCTCAAACATCGCGAGACCTACGAGATCATGTGTGCCGAGGATGTGGGCTGGGGCGCCAACAAGATGGTGATGGGCAAGCACTCCGGCCGCGCCGCCTTCCGTGCGCGTTTGCATGAACTGGGTATCGTGCTGGACGGCGAGGACGCCGTGAACGCGGCTTTCGCGCGTTTCAAGGACTTGGCCGACAAGAAGCACGAGATCTTCGACGAGGACTTGCAGGCGCTGGTGAGCGACGAAGGCGTGACCCAGATCAGCGAACATTTCCGTCTGGTGGCGATGGGCGCGCATTCCGAAACCGGCGCGATGCCGGTGGCGCGGGTGGTGTTGAGCGTCGGCGGCAAGGAGCAGCAAGCCGACGCGCAGGGCGGCGGGCCGGTGGATGCCACCTTCAAGGCGATCGAGCAGATCGCAAAGAGCGGCACCGAACTGCTGCTGTATTCGGTCAACAACATCACCAGCGGCACCGATGCGCAGGGTGAAGTGACGGTGCGGCTGGCCAAGGGCGGTCGTGTGGTCAACGGGCAGGGAGCCGATACCGACATCGTGGTGGCTTCGGCCAAGGCTTATCTGAACGCGCTGAACAAGATACAGGCCGGGCTGCCGCGCTCGCATCCGCAGTTGTGAGCGCGTGCCGGACGTGACAAAAGTGGCCGTTATCAAACGGCCACTTTTTATCCGTCTCCTTAAAACTGCAGTTCAGCCCGCAGATTAAATGGATTAACGCAGATTTTTTGGTGGTTGCGAATGAGTGCCGGATTACCCAAAAGGTGAGTAAGCGGATCCAGGGGTTCTTGTTGTTTTATCTGTGGAAATCTGTGTAATCTGCGGGCAACTGCTTTTCCCAAGTTTATTCGGCCAGGATGGCCGCGCGCGCCGCGTTGGCGGTCAGCGTCAGTTCGGCAAACTCATGGCGCACGACTTCGCCATTCACCTTCAGGTCGTAGCCGTCGCCGTCCGCGCCGAGCAATGTCGCGCCGCGATTCACGAGTGCGGGATGGCGGTTCAATTCTTCGATCAGCGAGTCTTCTTCCTGCATCAGCGGGTAGCGCGGTAGCAGATACTTCTCGTTGCCGATCCAGTGGATGTCGCCGAAGCCGCCGATATAACGGATCGCCAGGGGGGTGATGCGGTAGAAATTGAAGTCGGGTAGTTCATACCAGTTGCGAGTTTCGGCAAAGTAGCGCAGATAGCGTCTGGCACAGCCGGCGCGATCGGGCTGGTGCGCCGCGTGCCCGACGAGGGTGACACGTCCCTGGGTTTGGATGCGCGGGTCGGCCTGATTGTGGCTGACCAGGCTAACGCGCGAATCGTGCAGAATGTTTTTGCTGTGTTCGGCCAGACCGCTGATCAGGATGAGCAGGCTGCCGTCGAAATCCACCAGATACGGGGTGATCGAGGTGAACGGGTGGCCATCGAATTTTTGCGACAGGGTGCCCAGCGCGCCGTACCGGTGCGCGCGCAACAGTTGGCGCGCACTGCGCGGGTTGGCGTGGTCTGGAGTTTTGTCGGGTATCATGCGTGCATTGTATGAAGCCATTCAGTGATATGGAACGTTTATTTCAGAATGCGAAGGATGTGCTGCACTTTTTGCGCTTCGTGGTGGTACGCCTGCGCCAGGACCGTTGTGCGGAGATGGCGGCCAGCCTGACCTTTACCACCTTGCTTTCGCTGGTGCCTCTGTTGACCATCATGTTGACCGTGTTTGCCGCCTTTCCGGTATTTGCCGATCTGGCCGCCAGTTTTAAATCTTTCCTGCTGTTGAATCTGGTGCCGGAAACCGGCGGAAAAATGATTTCGCGCTATATGGAGCAGTTTGCCGAAAGCGCGTCCCGCCTGACCGCGGTCGGCATTGTCTTTCTCGGCGTGACCGCAATGTGGATGATGCTGACCATTGACAATGCGTTTCACCGCATTTTTCGCGCTTCCCGCCAGCGCAAGATACTGCAAAGAGTGCTGGTGTATTGGGCGGTGATTACCCTTGCACCGTTGCTGATCGGCGCCAGCCTTTCGCTGACTTCGTGGTTGACGGGAATTTCGCTTTCGCAGGACAGTCAACTGTCGGCATTCAACGCGGGGGTACTGAAATTATTTTCGGTGTTGCTTACCAGCGCGGCCTTTACCCTGTTATTCAGGGTGGTTCCCAATCGCTATGTGCCGATCATTCATGCCATGATCGGCGGTGTCATTGCGGCCATTGCCTTCGAGGCCATGAATCGCGGTTTCGCCTACTACATCACCCAGTTTCCGACTTACAAGCTGGTGTATGGTGCATTTGCCAGTATTCCGATTTTCCTGTTATGGATTTATCTGTCCTGGCTGATGCTGCTGTTTGGCGCCATCATCGCCGCCGCCATTCCGCACTGGCGCAGCCATCACTCGCTGAAGATCGACCAGCCTGCGCGGCTTTATTTTGCCCTGCATATTCTGAAAGAAATGGACCGGGGACTGCAGCATGGCGAGGTGTACGCCCTGCCCCAGCTTTCGCGCCAGTTGCGCATCGGTTACGAGGAGGTGGAGGGCATCATGGCGCAACTGTCCAAGGCTAAAATTGTCGGCAAACTATCTGATTCGGGATGGGGGCTGTTGCGTGTGCCGGAGCATGTCCCGGTTTCCGACCTGACCCGTTTGTTCCTGCTCGACGCCGACGCGCTACCCAAACATCCGGCCGACGAGGCGGTGCGGCAATGGTTCGTGCGGCTGGATAAATGCTTGAGTGAGGCACAGGGGCAGACCTTGCGCGATATCTGGCAACGAGACTAAAGGTTGCCCGATTGCGGCTTTTCGGCTTTAATGCGCGCCCCGTGAGGCGGGCGCGGCGAATCGATAAGGGAGAGAACATGAATTTTCTGGAAAAGTTATTTGAAGGGGCATTGTGGAACAGCCGCTTCGTTATTTTGAGCGCGGTCATCGGCAGTTTGCTGTCCGGCTTTGCCATCTTCTATCTGGCGACGGTCGATGTCATCTATCTGTTCCAGCACGCCATGCATTATGCCGACTCCTCATTGACCGAAGAGGCGCGCAAGGCCCTGCACGACAGCACGGTGTCGCATATCGTCGAAGTGGTGGACGGCTACCTGCTGGCGACCGTGATGCTGATCTTCTCGCTCGGGCTGTATGAACTGTTCATCAGCGATATCGACCAGGCGCATGGCAGCCGTGCCTCCAGCAAGATACTGGTGATCAGCAATCTGGACGATCTGAAGCAGCGCTTGGCCAAGGTCATCCTGATGATCATGATCGTGACCCTGTTCGAGGAAGCGCTCGGTATGGCCATCGAGGCGCCGATCGATCTGGTGTATTTCGGCGCGGCGATTGCGCTGATTGCCCTGGCCTTGTATCTGACCCATGCGTCCGACGGCCATTCGGCGGCGGCAACTGACGGCAAGGACGCGCACTGATGCGTTGGCGGGGGCTGGCGCTGGCGTTGCTGCTATGGCTGGGCGCCCCTGCGGCGAATGCGCAGCCCTTCGTGTTCGAGGATACGCAGGGCCAGCCGCAACGGTTGGCCGACTATCGCGGCAAGTGGGTGCTGGTCAATTTCTGGGCGACCTGGTGTCCGCCCTGTCTGCAAGAGATTCCCGACCTGGTCGAGCTGCACCGTGCACACAGCAATAAAGATCTGGTGGTGATCGGGGTCGCGCTCGATTCGAGCGCGAAATCGGTGCGCCAGTTTGTTGAGCGCCTCAAGGTGAACTATCCGGTCGTGCTGGGCGATTATGACCTGGCGGAACAGGTGGGCGAGGTGACAGTGCTACCTACCTCTTATCTCTACAATCCGCGCGGGGAATTGGTCAGTTACCAGCAGGGCATGCTCACGCGCGACAGCGTCGAGTCTTATATCGAGGACAGCAAACCCTGAGTCGGAGACTCAACTGCGGCTGACCGGGCGCCACTTCTTCTTCCATACGGCGTGTACCCGTTGCGGATATTTTGCCTGCCCCAGACTGCCGTTGTAGCGTGCCAGCGCGCGGTGGATGTCGCCTTTCTCGATATTCAAATAATGGCGCAAGATGGTGCAGCCATAGCGCAGGTTGGTGCGCAGGTGGAACAGGTTGTGTTCCGGCATGCCGATGGTGCGTGTCCAGAACGGCATCACCTGCATATAACCGCGCGCGCCCATTCTTGATGTCGCATATTTGCGGAAGCCGCTTTCCACTTCGATCAGCGCCAGCACCAGATGCGGATCCAGCCCCGCCCGCGTCGCTTCATAATGCACGGTGCTGAGGAATTCCAGTCTGGCGGTCTTGTCCGGCATCCGCGATTGCAGGCGTCGCGACATTTCGTTCAGCCACTTGTCCGCCTCGTAACGATTCGCGAAAGCCAGTTTCGGCGCCGCCTGATCGGCCACGCTACGCTGCATTACCGCCTTGACGCTGGCGGAAAGCGCTTCCTCGCGTTGCGCGCCGGCCTGTGCTGCGCCGGACAGAATGAAACCTGTCGCCAGCGACAGCACCAGGAACAGCGGAGTTTGAAGATTTAATTGCATAGCGCCGATTGTACGAGCTTGGCGATGTCTTGCAAGGCCACGGTGTGTGCCGCCGCATCGCGTCGTCCCTGATATTCCGCTTTGCCCTCTTTAAGACTGCGCTCGCCGATGGTGATGCGATGCGGGATGCCGATCAGTTCGAGGTCGGCGAACATCACACCGGGGCGCTCGTCGCGGTCGTCCAGCAATACTTCGATACCGGCGGTGGAAAGTTCGTCATACAACGCATCGGCGGCGCTGCGCACCGCCTCGCTCTTGCGGTAGCCGATGGGTGCGATGGCGACTTCGAACGGCGCCATGCCGGCGGGCAGGGTGATGCCGCGTTGGTCATTGTTCTGCTCGATGGCGGCGGCCACGATGCGCGACACGCCGATGCCGTAACAACCCATTTCCATAATTTGTGTCTTGCCGTGCTCATCGAGATAGACGGCTTTCATCGCTTCCGAATATTTGCTGCGCAACTGGAAGATGTGGCCGACCTCGATGCCGCGGCACAATTCTAGCGTCCCCCTGCCATCGGGAGAGGGATCGCCGGTCACCACGTTGCGGATGTCGGCGACGAGATCGGGTTCGGGCAGATCGCGCCCCCAGTTGATGCCGGCGGTGTGGAACTTCGGCTTGTTGCTGCCGGCGACGAAGTCGCTCATCACCGCCACGCTGCGATCCGCGATCACGCGCGTCCTGCCGCGCTCGATCCCGACCGGGCCGAGGAAGCCGGGCGGACAATTGAAGAAGGCGCGGATTTCGTCCTCGCGCGCGAAACGGAAATCGGCGAGGCCGGGCAATTTGCCCACCTTCACTTCGTTCAGACTGTGGTCGCCGCGCAACAGCAGGATGACCAGTTGTTCGGCGGCGATGACGGCCAGCAGTTTTACGGTGCGTTGCAGGGGAATGCCGAGCAGGGCGGCGACTTCCTCGCAGGTGGTCTGGCTGGGCGTGGCAACGTCGCGCATTGCCTCGGCGGGGGTTGCGCGCGGTGTCGCAGGCGCAACCGCTTCGGCCAGCTCCACGTTGGCGGCGTAATCCGAGTCTGGGCAGAACGCCAGGCCGTCCTCACCCGAATCGGCCAGCACATGGAACTCGTGCGAGCCGCTGCCGCCGATCGTGCCGGTGTCCGCCGCCACCGCGCGGAACTGCAAATTGAGGCGGGTGAAGATGCGGCTGTAGGTGTCGTGCATCACCCGGTAAGTCTGTTGCAGGCTGTCAAAGTCGGCATGGAAGGAATAGGCGTCCTTCATCATGAACTCGCGCGCGCGCATCACGCCGAAACGCGGCCGTACTTCGTCGCGGAATTTGGTCTGGATCTGGTAGAAATTCAGCGGCAACTGGCGGTAGCTTTTGATCTCGCGGCGCGCGATATCGGTGATCACTTCCTCGTGGGTAGGACCGAAACAGAACAGGTTGTCGTGGCGGTCGCGGATCTTCAGCATTTGCGGGCCGAACACATCCCAGCGTCCGGTTTCCTGCCACAGTTCGGCCGGTTGCACCGCCGGCATCAGCAATTCCAGCGCGCCGCTGCGGTCCATTTCCTCGCGCACCACCCGTTCCACCTTGCGCAGCACGCGCAGGCCGAGCGGCATCCAGGTATAGAGTCCGCCCGCCAGCCGTTTGATATAGCCGGCACGCAGCATCAGGCGGTGGCTGACCAGTTCGGCTTCGGCCGGGGCTTCTTTCAGGGTGGAGATAAAAAATTGCGAAACGCGCATGACCAAGTATCCGGGTAGCATTAAAGGCCGCAATTCTACTGTATGCGCGGTTGTCCGTCTTTCCAGCGGGGACGAATTGTGGAACAATCCGTGCCATTCCAAATGTACGGGGCGAATCATGATAGACCGAGAAGGTTATCGCCCGAATGTCGGCATCGTTCTGGCCAACGCAAAGAATCAGGTATTTTGGGGCAAGCGCATCCGGCAAGACGCGTGGCAGTTTCCGCAGGGCGGGATCCAGCACGGCGAAACGCCGGAGCAGGCGATGTACCGGGAGTTGCACGAGGAAGTCGGTTTGCATGCCTGCCATGTCGAGATTCTGGGGCGCACCCGGGAATGGATGCGTTACGATGTGCCGAATAGTTGGGGCAAGCGCGAGTCGCGCTCACATTTCAAGGGGCAAAAGCAGATCTGGTTTCTGTTGCGTCTGACCGGGCATGATTGTGATGTGTGTTTGCGCGCATCGGAACATCCCGAGTTTGATGCCTGGCGCTGGAACGATTACTGGGTGGAACTGGACTCGGTCATCGAATTCAAGCGCGAGGTGTACCGGATGGCGTTGAACGAGTTGGTGCGTTACCTGCCCGCCTTGCGCGGACAATCAGCGCATTTCCACCGTGCGCGCAGTGAATATCAATCGAATATCAATCAGGAGAAAACATGATCACCGAATACAACGCATTGGCATTGACCCCGCTGAAAACATGCGCCTCTTTTGTGCGTCCTTCGCAATCGTTGCGGCAACATGTCAAGTTGGGCGACTCCGCGCTGGATGCGATGACTGATTTATCGAAGGTGTCGGTGGTCAGCGTGCGTGCCGTCACCTCAATGAACAAGGCCAACGCCAAGATGATCAAATACGGCGTGCGCCTGTTGCTGGTCCTGGATGATGAGGAGCAGGTGGCAGGCATCATCACCGCCAGTGATATTCTGGGCGAGAAGCCCATGCGTTTTTTGCAGCAGATGGGTGGCACCCATGCGGACATTCTGGTGAGCGACATCATGACGCCGCAATCCGAACTGGAAGTGCTCAATATCGAGGATGTCAAAAAGGCAAAGATCGGCGCCATTGTGGCGACTTTGAAGAAAGCCCATCGCCAGCATGGGTTGGTGGCTGCCACCATGCCGGATGGCTGCCAGCGCGTGTGCGGGATCTTTTCCGCCACCCAGATCGGGCGTCAGCTCGGCGCGCAGGCGCAGAGTTTCGAACTGGCACGCACGTTTGCCGAAATCGAAGCCGCGATTGCACAGGGTTAAACATCCAGGGCGACAGTCTGAGGTGCGGACTGAAACGAACGACCCGATTCATCAGATGGAGACGATTTATATGAAGTTATTCCGTTTCATCCTTGCACCTCTGGTGCTGCTGTTTGCCTTTGCCGGTTGCTCTGGCTTTGGCGGCGTCTTTGAACCGGGCAACGAGCTGCATGTCCGGTTATCGGACAAACCGTCACCCGGAGCGCGTGAGCAAAAATACCCCGTCACTGTCCGTATTGCGCCCTACAAAGATGGCCGCAGCGGCGTTGATCCGCGCCAGGTCGGCGTTTCGACAGCGCGCATCATGGGGGTGACCGGAAAACAGCTTGTGCTGGATCAGGAAGCCGTTACCCTGTTGGGCGGGGTCATGCGCAAACAGCTGGGCGATGCCGGCCTGCAGATGCTGGGAGCGGAGGCTAAAAACGCCCAGTTTCAACTGACCGGATCGATCAAAACCTTGAGCGTCGAGATCAGGGAACGCGATTATCTGCACATCGTCATTGAATCGACGTTGACCGAAGTTGCGAGCGGTCAGGTCATCTGGTCCGGCGTGGTGGCGGAGAAGCAGGAACGTTATGCCGGCAGTTCCGGCAACACCAAGGGTGATGTGGTCCATTTTCTGCGCAACGGATTACAGGTGGTTGCCGACAAGACCGCCGAATCCCTTTTGTCGGTGCTGATGTCAACCCGCCCCGAACTGTTTGGCTTGAATGCCGCAGTCAAACCGGTGGCAGGTGTCACGGTGAATGCGGTTGCCGCTCCTGCATCTGCACCGTACATGCCGTCTCCGGCAGCCGTTGCGAATGCCGTGACACAGGGGGCGCTGTTGCTAAGCTCTGTTCCGTCGCGCGCCAAAGTGTATGTGGATGATGTCTATTACGGGCTGACTCCGCTGCGCCTCGATCTGGCGCCAGGCATCTATCCGGTGCGGATGGAGTTGGAAGGCTACAAATCGATGGCGGAAAAGGTATCGGTGCGCAGCGAAGATCACACCGAATTGGAGATGAAGTTGCGCAAGTGAGTCTGAAGGACGAAAAAAAGCCGCGCATTGCGCGGCTTTTTTTGTTGGGTGCTCGCTTCAGTGTTTGCCGGTGCTGCCGAAGCCGCCGCTGCCGCGCTGGCTCATCGGGAATTCTTCCACGATGTTGAATTGCACCTGCGCCACCGGCACCACCACCAGTTGCGCGATGCGCTCCAGCGGCATCAGCTCGAACGGATGCTGTCCCCGGTTCCACACCGAGATGAAGATCTGTCCCTGGTAGTCGGAGTCGATCAGGCCGACCAGATTGCCCAGCACGATGCCGTGTTTGTGGCCGAGGCCGGAACGCGGCAGGATTATCGCCGCGTAATGCGGGTCGTTCAGATGCAGGGCGATGCCGCTGGGTACCAGTTCGCATTGCCCCGGGCGGATGGTCATGCAGCCCTCGATGCAGGCGCGCAAGTCGATGCCGGCCGAACCGGGTGTGGCATATCCGGGCGGGTGCTCGTGCAGGCGCGGGTCCAGCACTTTGACGTCCACTTTCTTCATTTCCATTTTCCCTTTTTGTAAAGCGTCACGGCATGCTGCAACAGCGCGCGCGCGGTGGTCAGCTTGTCCGCGCGCGGCAGGCGGTGCTCGCCCGCCGCGTCAAACAGCAGCAATTCATTGTCATCGCTGCCGATGGCGTCCTGCGCCAGATTGGCGGCCAGCAACGGGATATTTTTCTTCTTGCGCTTGGCTGCGGCATGCTCGCGCAGCTTTTCACTTTCGGCGGCAAAGCCGACACAGAACGGCGGCTGCGGCAGGGCGGCGACATAGGCAAGGATGTCCGGGTTGGGGACGAGTTGCAGCGTCAGCGCGGCATCGTCCTTCTTGATCTTCTGCGGGCTGGTTTGTGCGACGCGGTAATCCGCCACCGCCGCCACGCCGATGAAGATGTCAGCCTGCGCCACTTTCCGTTTGACCGCTTCGAACATCTCGCCGGCGCTGACCACGTTCACCACCTGCGCGCCGGGTGGCGGTCGCAGGGCCACCGGGCCGGAAACCAGGGTGACGTCGGCACCCATCTCCAGCGCCGCCTGCGCCACCGCATAACCCATTTTGCCGCTGCTGCGGTTGGTGATACCGCGCACCGCATCGATTGCCTCGTAGGTGGGGCCGGCAGTGATCAGCACACGCACGCCTTGCAGGTCGCGCAGGTTGGGCTGTAGGTCGGACTTCAGTCCGAGATTCTCTTGTACTTGCCCATTCTCAAGGAAAGCGATTATGTCATTCGCCAGTTCTGCCGCTTCCCGCATCCGTCCCATGCCTTCCTCTCCGCACGCCTGCACGCCGCTGTCCGGCCCGAGCAGGGAAACACCGTCCGCCGCCAACCGTTGCACATTGCGCTGGGTGGCTGCGTTCGCCCACATCTGTTTATTCATCGCCGGGGCGACCAGCAAGGGGCAATTGCGCGCCAGACACAGCGCGGAGAGCAGATCATCGGCGTGGCCGTTTGCCAGTTTGGCGATGAAATCGGCGGTGGCCGGCGCGATTACGATGGCATCGGCACTGCGGCTGGACTGGATGTGTGCCATGCCCTGCGTATCCTGCCATGGGTCGAGCAGTACCGGATGGGCGGTCAGTGCCTGCATGGTGGCGGGCGTGATGAAGTGGGTGGCGGCTTCCGTCATCACCGCCTGCACCTCGATGCCCTGTTTCAACAGCAGGCGCGCCAACTCGGCCGCCTTGTAGGCGGCGATGCCGCCGGTAATGCCGAGCACGATGCGTTTGGATGGTTTCATGGCGTGCATCTTAACAATACATCGCGACATAAATCTACTGCGCGGCTGCATGGCTGCGTTGCGCGGTGTTGGTTCCGGCATCACGCACTTCGTGCATGAGCCTCCACCGAAACTTCGTTTTCGGAATCCTCATGTACTTTTTGTACACTCCGGCCCCTCCGCTCCGTGCGCCTTGCCATGCAGTCGCTCGCTACGATTTCTGCCGCGATGTCAAGACAACTTTACCTCTGGCAGTGCGGGCAGTAGAAGCTGGCGCGCTGTCCCTGCACGATGCGTTTGATCGGCGTGCCGCAGCGGCGGCACGGTTCGCCCGTTCGGCCATAGACGAAATAATGCTGCTGGAAGTAGCCGCTGGAACCGTCGCTGTGCACGAAGTCGCGCAGGGTGCTGCCGCCCAGCTCGATCGCTTCGCCCAGCACTTCCCGAATCGCCTGCACCAGCGCCGCGCTGCGCGGCCGCGTCAATTGATGGGCAACCCGTTGCGGGCGGATGCCGGCGCGGAACAGGGATTCGTTGGCGTAGATGTTGCCCACGCCGACCACCAGATGATTGTCCATCAATGCCGGCTTGATCGCCGTGTTGCGCGCGCGGGTGGCGCGATACAGATAGGCCGCATCGAATTCTTGTCCGAGGGGTTCCGGCCCCAGGTTTGCCAGCAAGGGATGCCCGGACCCGTCACCTTCATGCCATAACACGGCACCGAAGCGGCGCGGATCGCGCAGGCGCAGCAACTGTCCGTCGTCCAGCAAGAGGTCGAAGTGATCGTGCTTCTGCGGCGGCGTGCCGTGCGCCAGGATGCGCAGGCTGCCGCTCATGCCCAAGTGGAGAATCAGCGTGCCCTGATCGAACGCGATGAGCAGATATTTGGCGCGCCGCCGCACGCCGCGGATGGTCTGTCCGTGCAGCAGTTTTGGCAGCGCGGGCGGGATCGGCCAGCGCAGGTGCGGCTGGCGCACGGTCACATCGATGACGCGCGCATCCTGCAAATACGGTGCGATGCCGCGCATGGTGGTTTCGACTTCGGGCAGTTCAGGCATGTTTGGGCGGCAAGATATTTTCGATTGGCGGGGGATTTTGCTTGGAGGCCGGCACGATTGCCGCTACAGGCTGAAAATTCAAGAAAAAAAGGCGCACCAAGTGCGCCTTTTTTGCGGTGGACAATTCAGCATCCAGGCTGAATTGCCCTTTTCAGCGCAAGGGTCCGTAACTTAGTCCCGTTGTCCGCTAAATGCCATCAACAAGCTCAACAAGTTGATGAACAGGTTGTAGATGCTCATGTAGATGCCCAGGGTCGCCATCACATAGTTGGTTTCACCGCCGTGCACGATGCGGCTCACGTCGAACAGGATGTAAGCCGAGAAGATCAGCACCGCGATGGCGGAAATGGTCAGCGACATGGCCGGAATCTGGAAGAACAAATTGGCCAGCGAGGCGACGATCAGCAGGATCAGTCCGATGAACAGGAACTTGCCCATGAAGCTGAAATCCTTTTTTGTCACGGTGGCAATGGTGGCCAGCGAGAAGAATATCAGGCCGGTGCCGCCGGCTGCCATGGCGATCAGTTGCGCGCCGTTCTTCAGGTGCAGGGCGACCTGCAGGATGGGGCCGAGGAATACGCCGGCGACGAAGGTGAAGCCGAGCAGGGCGGCGATGCCCCACACGCTGTTGCGCAGGGCGGCGACGGCGAACAGCATCCCCATCATCGCGCCGAACATCAGCAGCGAGCCGAGGATCGGGCTGGCGGCAAGGAAGCTGAAGCTGATCGAGGTGCCGACGAAGGCGCCGATGATGGTCGGAATCATGGTCAGCGCGAGCATCAGGTAGGTGTTGCGCAGAACCTTGTTCTGTTCTGTGGACAGGCTGCCGATGGGGGCGGTTGTTACTTGATAGGTCATGGTTTCCTCCTGGTTAAAACTTGAAGTTGAGTTGCATGGGACGCGCGTGTGACTATTAAAGCAGAAAAAAGTTGCAGAAATATATCAGATGCTGCGCACCGGCGGGTCCAGATCGCCGCTGTGCAAGGTGAACTGGCCGCGCTTGCGGTCGGCGAAGTAGTGTTCCAGCGTGTAGCGCACCGGGCGGAAAGCGAGTTGATCCCACGGGATCTCCGCCTCGCTGAACAGTTTGACCTCCAGACTTTCCACTCCCGGCGAGAAATCGAGATCGAGCAGGGTGGCGCGGAACAGCAGGTGCACCTGGTTGATGTAGGACAGATTGTACAGGCCATACAGCTCATGCACCCGCACCCGCGCATTGGCTTCTTCCAGGGTTTCCCGCGCCGCGCCCTGCCAGGTCGTCTCGTCGTTCTCCATAAAGCCGGCCGGCAGGGTCCACAAACCGCGGCGCGGTTCGATCGCGCGCAGACAGAGCAGGATGCGCCCGTCTTCCCACTCCGGGATGGTGCCAACGATCATGCGCGGATTCTGGTAATGAATGGTCGCGCAGACGGTGCAGACATAGCGTTCGCGGTGATCGTCAGGCGGTTTGTGCAGGGCGACCGGTGCACCGCAGGCCGGACAGAATTTCATTTCCAGAATTCCCACCATCGGGTTTCGCGTTCCCGAAAGTTGGCGCGCGATGGACGGATGCCGTCTTTGGCGATATTCAGATCGAGCACGCGCTGGGTATCGCGCTTGAGGTCGTCCAGACCGAGCGCGGCATAGGATTGCACCATGATTTGCAGCGCATCGCGCGTTTGCGGGGTATTGGGGTAATCGGTCAGCACGCTTTGCGCGCGATTGATTGCCGCCACATGCGCGCCGCGCCGCAGGTAGTAGCTGGCAACGGCGATTTCGTGTTTGGCCAGGGTGACCTGCAGGTATTGATGGCGCAGGCGCGCATCCTCGGCGTAGCGGCTGTCCGGATAGCGGCTGATTAATTCGCTAAATGCATCGGCGGCGGCGATCAGGGTGGCCGGATCGCGGTCGGCCGGATCCTGCCCAAACAGGGTAGTCACGAAACTGTTCACATTTTCGTCAAAATTGACGAGCCCTTTGAGGTAGAGCACATAATCCAGATGCTCGTTGTTCGGGAACTGTTTGACGAAACGTTCCAGCGTTGCCAGCGCGGGCGCCGCCTCGCCCTGTTTGTAATACGCGTAGGCGATCTCGATCTGCGCCTGTTGCGCGTAGCGTCCATAGGGGAAACGCGACTGCAATTTTTCGAATCCCTTGATGGCGCGTTCGAATTTCCCGTCCGCCGAGTCGCTTTTTGCCGCGACGTACAGCTCGTCGGCGGTGGCGGTCGATTTTTCATCCGTCGGCATGCCGGTCGGCAGGCTGCCGCACGCGGTCAACGTGAGCAGGAGGAAAACGGCTAAACTATGGCGCATGATGGAACCCGAAGAAGATTTCCCGGATTATAGCAAAGAGGACGATGCTGCCGACCTGCTTGAATTGAGCGTGCCGCTGGCGGATGGCGGCCTGCGCCTCGATCAGGCGCTGGTCAAACTGTTGCCGCAATACTCGCGCAGCCGCCTGCAAGACTGGATCGGACAGGGATTGGTCACGGTCAACGGCAACCCGGCAACGGTCAAGCACAAGGTCTGGGGCGGAGAGTGCATCTGTGTCTCGCCGCAGATCCACCCGTCCGATCAAACCAGCCATGCCGAGGATATCCCGCTCGACATCGTCTATGAAGATGAGGCCATCATCGTTCTCGACAAACCGATCGGTCTGGTGGTGCATCCGGGTAGCGGCAACTGGCAGGGCACCCTGCTGAATGCCCTGTTGCACCATATGCCCGGACTGAGGGAAGTGCCGCGTGCCGGCATCGTGCACCGTCTCGACAAGGACACCAGCGGCCTGATGGTGGTGGCCAAAACGCTGGTGGCGCAGACCGCGCTGGTGCGGCAGATGCAGGCGCGCAGCGTAAAACGCGAATATCTGGCGCTGGTGTGGGGCGAGCTGGATCATGGCGGCACGGTCGATCTGCCCATCGGTCGCCATCCCTCGCAGCGCGTGAAGATGGCAGTAATCGAAAATGGCAAGGAAGCCATCACCCACTACGGCATCGAAGCCCATTTCCCCAGTTGCACCTTTGTGCGCTGCCGCCTTGAAACCGGACGTACCCATCAGATTCGGGTGCATCTGGCCTACATCGGCCATCCCTTGGTGGGTGACCGGGTGTATCAGCGCGGGGTGCCGAAATGTGTGCCGCAATTGAGAGAATTGCTGAACGGCTTTCCACGCCAGGCATTGCACGCCACCAGGCTGGCGCTGGCGCACCCGCTGACGGGCAAGCAGATGGAATGGGAGTCGCCGTTGCCGGACGACATGGCGGAACTGCTGGACGCGATCGACGAGGCGGGCGATGGACCTGCTTGAGCATTGCATCGTGCCGGACTGGCCGGCGCCGCCGGGCGTCAAAGCCTTGCAGACCACGCGCGCGGGCGGGGTCAGCAGCGCGCCCTACGACACGCTCAATCTCGGTTTGCATGTCGGTGACGATCCGGTACGCGTGAACCACAACCGGATGCGGCTCGCGCCGCTCATGTCGAGCGAGCCTGTATGGCTGGAGCAGGTGCACGGCACGACGGTGGCGAATGCCGATGCCGCCGCCTGCCGCGTGGTGGCCGATGCCTGCATCGCGCGTCATCGCGGCGCCGTGTGCGCGGTGATGACCGCCGACTGTCTGCCTGTCCTGCTGTGCGACGAGGACGGCACGGTGGTCGGCGCGGCGCACGCGGGCTGGCGCGGCTTGTGCGACGGCGTGCTCGAAGCAACGGTGAAAGCGATGACTGTCGCCCCGCACAAATTGCTGGCATGGCTGGGACCGGCGATCAGTCAGGAACATTTTGAAGTGGGCAGCGAGGTGCGCGACGCATTCATCGCGCATCAGGCGCAGGCAACTGAGGCGTTCCTCGCGCAAGGGGATGGCAAGTACCGCGCCGATCTTTATTTGTTGGCGCGGCAACGCCTGCATGTACTCGGTGTGCCACGCATCTTTGGTGGCGAATACTGTACCTTTGGCGAGCGGGAGCGTTTTTTCTCCCATCGCCGCGACGGCGTGAGCGGGCGCATGGGCACCTTCATCTGGCTGGCATAGCGCGCGGAAAATGCCGGGCTGAAACCCGTCCCAAACCAGCATCAGTTACAATGCATCCCCAGAAAAATTCCTGCCTGTTATGACCACTCTCACCTGGATTCTCGTTGCCAGCCTGTTTGGCGGCGTGTTGAGCGTCGTTGCGGCGGCGCTGTTCGCGCTGAACACGCGCGCGCACTGGATCGGCGCGCTGGTGAGCTATGCCATCGGTGCATTGCTAGGGGCGGTGTTCCTCGACATTCTGCCGGAAGCAATTGGAATGGCGCCCAGCGTGGCCAGCGTGAGCGGCACCGTGCTGTTCGGCATCCTGCTGTTCTTCACCCTGGAGAAAGTGCTGATCTGGCGCCATTGTCACCACGACCATTGCGAAGTGCACGAGCCGCATGAACAAGACGCGCACGACCACGGGCGCAGCGGGACGATGGTCATCGTCGGCGATACCTTCCATAACTTTGTCGATGGCATCATCATCGCCGCCGCTTTCATGGTGGACACACAACTCGGCATCGTCACCGCGCTGGCCATCATCGCGCACGAGATCCCGCAGGAAGTCGGCGATTTTGCCATCCTGCTCCATTCCGGCTACAGCAAGTTGCGCGCTTTCCAGCTCAATCTCATTTCCAGCCTTGCCACCCTGATCGGCGGCGCGTTGGCCTACTTTACCCTGCAGGATTTGCAGGCGTGGACGCCGTACATCCTTGCCCTTGCAGCGGCCAGCATGATTTACGTCGCCGTGGCCGACCTGATCCCCGGTCTGCATAAACGCACCCGGATGCGCGACACCGTGCAGCAGGTATCGCTGATTGCACTCGGCGTGGCGACGGTCGGACTGGTCGGCTATTTCGCGGCAGTGTAAGCATGGACAGCCGCCTCAAGCGCTACGTCTGGCTGTCCATCGCAGCCGCCATCGCCACCATCCTGCTCAAGGGCGTCGCGTGGTGGCTGACCGGCTCGGTCGGGCTGCTGTCGGATGCGCTGGAATCCTTTGTCAATCTGGCCGGTGCATTGATGGCGTTCGCCATGCTGACGCTCGCCGCCGTCCCGGCGGACGACAAACACGCCTACGGCCACGGCAAGGCGGAATATTTCTCCAGCGCATTCGAAGGTTTTCTGATTCTGCTGGCTGCGGCCAGCATCGCCTATGCCGCAATCGACCGCTTCCTGCATCCGCAGGAACTCGCCGAGTTGGGTGTCGGCCTGCTGGTGTCGGTCGTTGCTTCGCTCATCAACCTGTTCGCCGCCTTCGAACTGCTCAAGGCCGGGCGCACGTATCGCTCCATTACCCTCGAAGCCGATGCCAGACACCTGATGACGGATGTGTGGACTTCGGCGGGCGTTATAGTCGGTGTAGGGCTGGTGTGGGCCAGCGGCTGGTTATGGCTGGACCCGCTGATCGCCTTGCTGGTGGCGGCGAATATCGTGTGGACCGGCTGGCAGTTGCTGCACCGTTCCGCCTCCGGATTGATGGACGAAGCCCTGCCACCGGCGCAACTGGCGGCGATCGAACAGGTGCTGGACACCTACCGCCGGCAGGGTCTCGTATTCGAGGAATTGCGCACCCGTCAGGCCGGGATGCAGGCCTTCATTTCCCTGCACGTGCGGGTTCCCGGCGACTGGTCGGTGAAGCAGGGCCACGACTGGCTGGAGCGGATCGAAGCCGATATCCGCGCTGTCGTGCCGGGCGGCAATGTGACCACGCATCTGGAACCGATCTGAATAATACGCTTGTCGTTGGGATGGGACCGCACGTATCATTGTTCCGCAGTCGGCAATTGTCCGAATTGGGTGCGCAACCCCATCCTTTCCGACAATTTGTTTCGCCGGGTTTGGTTCAGCATGATCAATGAAGTTTTTTGCTTGTAGCCAGGAGGTAAAAATGCAGACCGTTTCGACTTTCAAGAATTCTTCAGAACCATCCTTCACTCAACTCTCCACACGCTTTGATCCGGAATTGGGGATCCTGTGGACATACAGCGATCCGGAAGGAGTGCCATGCTTTAATTTGACTTTTCTGGATGATCTGATACGCCACCATACCGCCTTAAAAGCCAGCGGCGGGCGCATCCTCGAAAATGGCGAGTGGCACGATATCCGCTATTCTGTTGGTGCTTCCTTGACTCCCGGCATATTCAATTTAGGCGGCGAGATATCCCTGTTCAGGCAACTGATCCGCGACAAGGACCGCGCCGGACTAATGAACTACGCCACCAAGTGTGTGGATGCGCTGATCATGCGCATCCACCATTTTGATTCGCCGTTGACCACCATCAGTCTGGTGCAGGGCGATGCGCTCGGAGGAGGATTCGAAGCCGCCCTGACCAGCGATATCATTATTGCGGAAAAAGGCTGCATCATGGGATTTCCCGAAGTGCTGTTCAATCTATTTCCCGGTATGGGTGCATACAGTTTGCTTGGCCGCAAGATAGGTTCGGCTAATGCTGAGAAACTCATTCTGAGCGGGAAAATGTATGTGGCAGAAGAGTTGGTGCAGCTAGGGGTGGTGGATGTGCTCGCGGATAAAGGCGAGGGCGATCAGGCGCTGTTCGACTACATAAAAAAGCAGGAGAGAAAGGCAAATGCCTTTCAGGCGGTGCAGCGCGCCAAGCATCGCTTCAATCCCGTTACCCATGGTGAACTCCTCGACATCACGACGATATGGGTCGATGCGGCGCTCAAACTGACCGAGAAAGACCTGAAGGTGATGGACAGACTCGTACGTTCACAAGAACGGAATTTCACCCAGCCCCAAGAAGAGCCACTTCAGATCAACGTCGCCTGAAACTCACATTGATTGCCGGTTGCTGTTACCCAGATACTGGATCAGCAGCATCCGGGCCGATTTAAAGCCGGCTCTGGCCTCATCCAGCAATCTTGGCGCGTTGGCCTGAAGTTCAGTTTTGTTGATCGACAGGATGGTGCCGCATGTTTGATGCAAAGCTTCGGCACCGACGTTGCCGGCGCTGCCTTTGACGATGTGCGCCAACTCCTTGAGGGTGACATATTCCCGATTGGCCAGTGCGGTCTGCATTGCCTCCAGCAGTTTTTCCGTTTCCGAGATGAATCCATGAATCACCAGAGGCAGAAAGTTGGTCTGCCCCTGCCCGATCAGGGCAAGCTGATGCAGCGTTTGTTCGTTCAGCATGGTCGAATCTGAAACATCTTCATTCTGAACGCCTTGTTCCACGAGTTTTTCCGCTTCCACGTTGCGCTGGGTCGCGGTCAATCGGGCAACGGTGTCGAGCAGGATGAGGGTGTCCACCGGTTTGGTCAGATAGCCCTCCACTGCGGCCTCCTCGCACTCGCGCATCGCCCCGGTCGTCGCGTCGGCGGTCAGGATGATGGCGGGCACGGGGGTGCTGCGCAGCGAGGTGGCGCGATGGATCTTGATGACTTCCAGGCCACCCATGTCGGGCATGTTCTTGTCGAGGATCATCAGATCGAAACGCCCCCGTTCCAGCTTGTCCAGCGCCTGCTCACCATTTTCGACCAGCTCGGCCGTGTGCCCGCCATGCTCGAGGATGCGCGCGATGATCTTGCGGTTGGTGCCGTTGTCGTCGGCAACCAGGATGCGCACGCCGCTCCGTTCCCGGACGGTGCGCTCGTAGTGTTCGCGGAAGGAGATCACGCCGGGCGCCGGACGCGGCGCCATCACGCCGTGCAGGGCATTGAACAACAGCGCCTTGTCCGGCGGGGAACGCAGCACACAGGCATAGCCCATGCCGAGATAATCGGTCCCGCTCTCCGCCTGTGTATCGGGATTGAGCAGGATCAACGAAACATCGCCCGCGCTGGCGAGTGCAGTGCGGGCGAATTCAACCGCGGCCATGCCGAGATGCGGTGCCGAACACATCACGACCGTGGATTTTTGCCCGGCGGGAGGCAAACTGCGCAGGCGGGTAAGGAGATGCTGCACCGACTGCTCATGCGCGAAGCGTATGCGCCAGCCAGCCAGCGTGTTGGCGAGCGCAGTTCTTTCCGGCCGGGCAAGACCCAAGCCGATCACATGCAACTGTTGCAGGGTGGTCGGTGCGGTAGTGCGCTGATTGACCGCCTGTTTGTGCAGGGGCAGCTCAAACCAGAACACGCTGCCGATTCCCGGTTCGCTGTGGACACCGATCTGCCCGCCCATGAGCCAGACCAGGTCGCGGGAGATGGTGGTGCCGAGGCCGCTACCGCCGTATTTGCGGGTAATGGAGGCATCGGCCTGATGGAACCGCTCGAAGATAGTGCGCTGAACTTTGCTGTCGATTCCGATCCCGGTGTCGATGATCTCGAAGCGGATGCGCGCTTCCGCAACGGATTGCTGCACGGTGCTGATGCGCAGTTCCACGCTGCCCTTGTCGGTGAACTTGATCGCGTTGCCGAGCAGGTTGATCAGTACCTGAACCAGATGCAGGGCGTCGCCATGCAAGGCGAAAGCGGTGTCCGGGGTGAAGCGGACATGCAGAGGCAGACCTTTGGCGTTGGCCTGCGGCGAAAATATCCCGACCGCATTGTTGGCCAGCTCATGCAGATCGAAATCCGTATTTTCCGAAACCAGTTTTCCGCTCTCGATCTTGGAGATGTCGAGCACGTTGTCGATCAACTGGCGCAGGATGCCGGAGGAGTTTTTCAGCGTGTTGACCAGATCGTGCTGCTCGGTGTTGAGCGGGGTCGCGGTCAGCAGGTCGGCCACCCCGACCACGCCGTTCAGCGGCGTGCGCATCTCGTGGCTCATGTGGGCGAGGAACTGGCTCTTGGCTTTGTTCGCCTCTTTCGCGCTTTCCAGGGCTTGGTTGAGCTGGTTGCGCAGTTTAAGGATGTACAGCGGGATTAAGAACAGGATTGCCAGCAATCCTTCCGTCAAACGAGGGTGTTCGATCCAGTAGGGATTGTGCGTTGCGACAAACACAAACATAAAGAAACTACAGGCATACGAAAGGAGCAGGGCGGATACTCCATAGCGCATCCCGTTTCCTACGATGACCCAAAGATAAATGCCGTAGAAAACCACCCCGTTCTGGTCGGCAATCATCATGGTGGCACTGTTGGCGCTTAAGTCCGCAAGAATACTGAAGGCGATTCTCACCTGACTTTTTGCAGGCCAGAGCAGGATATGGGCGGATAACAGAATTGCATAGAGTGCGAATGCCGATACCAGAAATACTTCGCTGGTAAGGTTTTCGCCTTTTACCAGCCAAAGATAAAAGAAAAGCAGCGGCGTGATGACCAAACGGATTGCCGCCTGCTCATGCTCGCCATTATGCCGCTTGAGTTGCAGAAAAAAATGGGAGACAAGACGCTTCATTGGATCACCCGTATGCCGAGCGCGAGCGTCTCGTCCTTGAGTTGTTGCTGCACCAGCAGCACCTTGCTGAATTGCGTGACGAAGGCGTCCACACAGTCGGGATCGAAGTGCGCGTTCTTGTGGGTCAGAATGAATTCGAGTGCGTGATCGTTCGACCATGCTTCTTTGTATGGCCGTACCGAAGTGAGTGCATCGAACACGTCCGCGACGGCGACGATGCGCGATTCCAGCGGAATGGCCTTGCCGGCCAAGCCGTTCGGATACCCCGTGCCGTCAAACTTTTCGTGGTGTCCGAGCGAGATTTCCGCCGCCAGCGCGATAAATTTTGAGCGGCTGTCGTGCAGCATGCGGTGGCCGATGAGCGGGTGTTGCTGCATCACCCTGTATTCCTGCGGCGTCAGCTTGCCGGGCTTGAGCAGGATGTTGTCCGGGATGCCGATCTTGCCAATGTCGTGCATGGGGGCGGCGATCTCGATCAGTTCGCAGCGTTCTTCAGGCAGACCCAGACTCGCGGCGATCAGGCGCGCGAATTTCGCCATGCGCAGCACGTGGTTACCGGTGTCCGAGTCGCGGTATTCGCCCGCCTTGGCCAGACGGTACAGGGTCTCCCGTTCACGTTCCTCGATCTGCCGGGTGGCGGCGATCACCGCCTGTTCCAGTGAGCGCGCATGACTGTGCACCACTTTCTCGTGCAGGCGCAGGGATAGCAAGTTGCGGCAGCGCACGCGGCATTCGTACGGGTCGATTGGCTTGCTGATGAAATCGGTCGCGCCGGCATCCAGCACCTGGTAGCGCGTCTGTTTTTCGTTCGCCACGGTGACCATCACCACCGGTACATTTTCCAGATGAGGGGTGCGGCGGATACGGGTAATGACCTCCAGCCCCGACAAGTTCTCCATCAGGTAATCGAGCAGGATCAGGTCGGGCTGGTGTTTGCCGAGCCAGGCCATGGCAGCCACGGGATCGGCGAAGGTCGTCACTTCGATCGCGGCGTGGATGTTTTTGACCACCCGTTCAAGGATCATCCTGCTGGTGAATTCATCATCGATGACGACCACCGAAGGTTTTGATGAACCCTCAAATTCAGTCTCCAACAATTCAAATGGCATGGTGTGGCCTCCTTGGACGAACGTGGACGAGGTTTTGCGGTGGCAGAAAAAATTTCATTTTTGCAGTGCTTAGAAGCGGTTAGGGGGTTCGGAGTAGAACCTCGCCGCCTTTTTCAGTCAAGTTTTCCGTCATGGCGCAAAACCCCGCGTCTTCAAGTTATCGGCCGGCCGGATAAAACCTTTAGACAAAATTCACCCTTTTCGTTTGCTCCCTCTCCCTGTGGGGGAGGGTTGGGGTGGGGGAAACGGTCATGGCAAGTTTCATCATCAGGGTTGGCATGCTTGCCATGACCGTTAGGGGAAATTTGCCTGCGGGCGATGCCTTCCCGGCCGCTGTATAATCCGCACCCGCTTCAATCACCGGCCCGTTCGCGCGGGTTTTGCCAAATGTCCGCTGCTTCGCCAAAAATCGGTTTCGTCTCGCTCGGCTGTCCCAAGGCGACCGTCGATTCCGAACATATCCTGACCCGCATGCGTGCCGAAGGGTACGAGATTTCTCCCAGTTACCAGGAGGCCGATCTGGTGGTGGTCAACACCTGCGGTTTTATCGACAGCGCGGTGGCGGAATCGCTGGAGGCCATCGGCGAGGCGTTGCAGGAGAACGGCCGTGTCATCGTCACCGGCTGCCTCGGTGCCAAGGGCGACATCGTGCAGCAGACCCATCCCAAGGTGCTGGCCATCACCGGCCCGCACGAGACCGAGGCGGTGATGAATGCGGTGCACCAGTATCTGCCGCGCTTGCACGACCCCTATACCGACCTGGTGCCGCCGCAGGGTGTGCGCCTCACGCCGCAACATTTCGCCTATCTGAAGATCTCGGAAGGCTGCAATCATCGCTGCACCTTCTGCATCATCCCCAGCCTGCGCGGCGATCTGGTCAGCCGTCCCGTGCATGAGGTGATGGGCGAGGCGGAGAAACTGGTCGAATCCGGCGTGAAGGAATTGCTGGTCATCTCGCAGGACACCTCGGCCTACGGGGTGGACCTGAAATACCGCACCGGCTTCTGGAACGGCAAACCGTTAAAGACGCGCATGACCGATCTGGCCGGCGCGCTGGGCAGCCTCGGCGTGTGGACGCGTTTGCATTACGTCTATCCCTATCCCAGTGTGGACGACGTCATCCCGCTGATGGCGGAAGGCAAAATCCTGCCTTACCTCGATATCCCGTTCCAGCACGCCAACGCGCGCATACTGAAACTGATGAAACGTCCGGCCAGCAGCGAGAACGTGCTGGCACGCATCAAGCAGTGGCGCGAAATCTGTCCCGACATTGTATTGCGCAGCACCTTCATCGTCGGCTTTCCCGGCGAGACAGAAGAAGAGTTCGAGGAACTGCTGGACTTCATCGCGGAAGCGCAGCTCGACCGCGTCGGCGCGTTCAAGTATTCGCCGGTCGAGGGTGCCACTTCCAACGCATTACCCGACCACGTCGACCCCGAAGAACAGGAAGACCGCCTCGCGCGCCTGATGTATCTGCAGGAAGAGATCAGCGCGGAAAAACTGGCAAAGAAGGTCGGCCAGACCCTGACCGTGCTGGTGGATGATGTGGACGGGGAAGGCTCGGTCGCGCGCAGCGCCGCCGATGCGCCGGAGATCGACGGTCTGGTGTATATCAACGGCGAGGAACTGGACGTGGGCGAGTTCGTCACGGTGAAGATCACCGGTTCGGACGAGCACGACCTGTGGGGCGAGGTTGTATAATCCGCGCCTTATGCAAATCCTCCGCAGCCTCCATTCCAGCGACATCCACCCCTGTGCTGTCACCATCGGCAATTTCGACGGGGTGCACCGCGGCCATCAGTCTTTGCTGCGCGAGTTGCAACAGGCGGCACAGGCGCGGGGTCTGCTGACGGCGGTGGTGACTTTCGAGCCGCATCCGCGCGAATTCTTTACCCCGCAACAGGCGCCGGTGCGGCTGACCAGCCTGCGCGAAAAACTGGAACTGTTCCGCGCGGCGGCGGTTGACCGGGTGCATATCTGTCGCTTCAATGCAATGTTTGCACGCAAGACGGCCGACGCGTTTATCCATGCGCTGCATGACGACTTGCGCGCGAAGTATGTGTTGATCGGGGACGACTTCCGCTTCGGCAGCGGGCGCAGCGGCGATTTTGCGCTGATGCGACAGATTGGCGCGCAACGCGGGTTCGAGGTGGCGGCGGTACACAGCGTGCTGCACGACAGCGTGCGCATCTCCAGCACGGCCATTCGTGCGGCATTGGCAGCGGGAAAGCTGGACGTGGCGCGCGACTATCTGGGACGTCCGTACAGCATCAGCGGGCGTGTGGTGCACGGCGACGGCATGGGACAAAAGCTCGGTTTTCCCACCGCGAACGTGCAGATGAAACACAATCTGCCGCCGCTCACGGGTATCTATGTGGTGGAAGCGCACTCCGACGGCATCGGCGTGTTGCAGGGGGTCGCCAGCCTCGGCGTGCGGCCGACCGTGCATCACCATGCGCGGCATGTGCTGGAAGTGCACCTGTTCGAGTTCGCCCAGCAGATTTACGGCAAGCATCTGCGCGTCGAATTCCTGCACAAGTTGCGCGACGAAGAAAAGTATCCGAATCTGAAAGCGTTGACGCAACAGATCGCGCGGGATGTGGATAACGCAAAGAAATGGTTTATTGAACATGAGTGAGCTTTGCCGTCATTCCGGCGCAGGCCGGAATCCAGCGCATCTATCTAACATGCAGTTGGGTTTTGTCCCGCTTCGCGGGAATATTTAACCAACTGGATTCCGGCCTGCGCCGGAATGACGGGTTTGGAAATTCTGATGAGTAATTTTGTGCCAAGAAAAACATGACCGAAGACAAGAAAAAATATCCGCTGAATCTGCCGGACACCGCGTTCCCCATGCGTGGCGATCTGGCCAAACGCGAGCCGCAGATGCTGGCGCAGTGGCAGGCGCAGCAGCGCTACCAGCGCATCCGCGCCGCCGCCAAAGGCCGCCCGCAATTCATCCTGCATGACGGCCCGCCGTATGCCAACGGCGACATCCACATCGGCCATGCGGTGAACAAGGTGCTGAAGGACATCATCATCAAGAGCAAGACCCTCTCCGGCTTTGACGCGCCCTACGTGCCGGGTTGGGACTGCCACGGCCTGCCGATCGAATTGCAGGTGGAGAAGAAACACGGTAAGGCGATTCCGGCATCGCAGTTCCGCGAGCTGTGCCGCGCCTATGCGAAAGAACAGATCGAGCGGCAGAAAAAAGACTTCATCCGGCTCGGCGTGCTTGGCGATTGGGACAAGCCCTATCTGACCATGGACTTCCGCACCGAAGCGGACATCATCCGCGCGCTGGGCAAGATTCAGGAACAGGGCTATCTGTATCAGGGGCGCAAGCCGGTGAACTGGTGTCTGGATTGCCAGAGCGCGCTGGCCGAAGCGGAAGTGGAATATGAAGACAAAGTCTCGCAGGCCATCGACGTCGGTTTCGAGGTGAAGGACATCGGGGCATTGGGCAAGGCGCTCGGCGTGTCCCTGCCCGGCGACGCCAAGGCGTACGCGGTGATCTGGACCACCACGCCGTGGACATTGCCCGCCAACGAGGCGGTGAGCGTACATCCCGATTTTGAATATCGTCTGGCGAAAACAGACAAGGGATATTTGCTGCTGGTTGGCGACCTGCTCGAAGCCTGCGTGCAGCGCTACGGCCTGGCCGCCGAAGTGGTGGGGCGCGGCAAGGGCCGCGCGCTGGAAAATCTGCCGCTGCAGCATCCGTTCTATGACCGCATCGTGCCCGTCATCTGCGGCGAACATGTCACGCTGGAAGCGGGTACCGGGCTGGTGCACACCGCCCCGGCGCACGGCGTGGACGACTATGTGGTGGGGCAGCAATACAACCTGCCGGTCGATAATCCGGTGGGCGACGACGGCAAGTTCATCTCGACCACGCCGCCGGTGGGCGGTGTGCCGCTGGCCGGCGTGTTCGTGTGGAAGGCCAACGACATTGTGCTGCAGGCATTACAGGCGAGCGGCCATCTGCTGCACCAGGAAAAAGTGACGCACAGCTATCCGCATTGCTGGCGCCACAAAACGCCGATCATCTTCCGCGCCACGCCGCAGTGGTTCATCGGCATGGAGCAGACATCTTCCCCCTCGCCCTCCGGGAGAGGGGTTGGGGGTGAGGGGCTGGTTCAGGCGAGGCGCCATTCAGAACTCCCTCACCCTAACCCTCTCCCGGAGGGCGACGGGATGAATTTGAGATTACTTGCGAATCGCGCCGTCGCTGAAACCAAATTCTTCCCCTCCTGGGGGCGCGCGCGGCTGGAGGCGATGATCAGGAACCGTCCCGACTGGTGCGTGTCGCGCCAGCGCAACTGGGGTGTGCCGATGCCGTTCTTTGTGCACAGGGAAACCCTGCAACTGCATCCGCGCACGCCGGAACTGCTGGAGCAGGTCGCCAAGTTGGTGGAGCAATCCGGCATCGAGGCGTGGTTCTCGCTGAACAGTGCCGAGTTGTTGGGCGACGAGGCGGCGCATTACCGCAAACTTTCCGACACGCTGGATGTGTGGTTCGATTCGGGCGTCACCCATCACTCGGTGCTGGCGAAACGCGAGGGATTGCGTTCGCCGGCCGACCTGTATCTGGAAGGCTCCGACCAGCATCGCGGCTGGTTCCAGTCTTCGCTCCTCACCGGCTGCGCCATCAATGGTCGCGCGCCCTACGATGCGTTGCTGACGCACGGTTTCGTGGTCGATGGTAGCGGTCACAAGATGTCGAAATCCAAAGGCAATGTGATCGCGCCGCAAAAGATTTTCGACACCATGGGCGCCGACATCCTGCGCCTGTGGACGGCTTCCACCGATTATTCCGGCGAGTTGACCATCTCGGACGAGATTCTGAAACGCGTGGTGGAAAGCTATCGCCGCATCCGCAACACGTTGCGTTTTTTGCTGGCCAACGTCAGCGACTTCGATGCCAAGCGCGATACGCTGCCGGTGGATCAATGGCTGGAGATCGACCGCTATGCGCTGGCACTGACGCAGAAGCTGCAGGCCGATATCTGCGCCGATTATGAGCGTTATGAATTCCACTTCGCGGTGCAGAAATTGCTGGGTTTCTGTTCGGAAGACCTCGGCGGTTTCTATCTCGACATCCTGAAAGACCGCCTCTACACCGCCGGTGAAAACTCGCAGGCGCGCCGTTCCGCGCAGAACGCGCTGACTCACATCACCCGCGCCCTGGCGCGGCTGATCGCGCCGATCCTCTCCTTCACCGGCGAAGAGGTGTGGGCCACATTAAGCGGGCAGGATGAGGTGAGCGTGTTCGAGCAATTGTGGTACGAACTGCCGGATGCGGGGCTGGATGGCGCGCAGGTGAGCGCGTGGTGCGACATCCGCGCGGTGCGCGAACAGGTCAACAAAAAGCTGGAAGAACAGCGCGCGGCGGGCACGATTGGTTCGGCGTTGCAGGCGGAAGTGGATGTGTATGCAACGCAGGAAACTTTCGAATTGTTGTCCCGCCTCGGCGACGATCTGCGCCTGGTGTTCATTACTTCGCGCGCCGAGGTGCATCGGCATGAGGGCGGACTGGAGATCAAGGTCACGCCCAGCCCGCATGCCAAATGCGCGCGCTGCTGGCATTACCGCGCCGATGTGGGCAGCGATGCCGCGCATCCAACCCTGTGCGGGCGCTGCGTAAGCAACCTGTTCGGCGCGGGCGAGGCCAGAAAGTATGCCTAGCCCGTCATTTCCGCACAGTGCGGAATCTGTAGGTCGGGCTTCAGCCCGACAAGATTATGTCGGGCTGAAGCCCGACCTACATTTCAACCCACACGCTTGCGGGGCATGCGTAGGATGGGTTGAGCGCAGCGATACCCATCAATTGTTGGCGGAATTTAACGATGGGTATCGCTGCGCTCAACCCGACCTGCATTTCAACCCACACGCTTGCGGAGGGGGAAGGAAATGAGCAGATGGCTATTTATCGCCGCCATCGTCATCGTCCTTGACCAGTTGAGCAAGGCGGCGATCAACAGCCATTTCGTTTTTGGCGAAAGCATGGCCGTGACCGGGTTTTTCAATCTGGTGCTGGCGCACAACACCGGCGCGGCATTCAGTTTTCTAAGCGATGCGGGCGGGATGCAGCGCTGGCTGTTCTCTGCCATCGCCGTCGTCGCTGCGGTATGGATCGTCTGGCTGTTGCGCAAACATCAAGCCGAAAAACTGTTCAGCTTTGCGCTGGCGTTCATTCTGGGCGGTGCGCTGGGTAATCTGATCGACCGCATCGCTTACGGTTATGTGGTGGATTTTCTGGATTTTCACTGGGCCGGTTATCATTTCGCCGCGTTCAATCTGGCCGATTCCGCCATCACCTGTGGCGCGGCGTTACTGATTCTGGATAGTTTGAAGGGGAAAAAGTAGGTCGGGCTGAAGCCCGACGCCTTTTTGTCGGATTGAAATCCGACCTACACGAATCGGAGGGCGAAATGGAAATAATACTGGCTAATCCGCGCGGATTCTGTGCCGGGGTCGATCGCGCCATCGAGATTGTCGAGCGCGCGCTGGCGCTGCACGGCGCGCCGATCTATGTGCGGCACGAAGTGGTGCACAACAAGTTCGTGGTGGAAGGCCTGAAGGCCAAGGGCGCGATCTTCATCGAAGACCTGTCCGACGTGCCGCCCGGCAGCATCCTCGTCTTCAGTGCGCACGGCGTGCCTCAATCGGTGCGGCGCGAAGCCGAGGCGCGAAATCTGACGGTGTTCGACGCCACCTGTCCGCTGGTGACCAAGGTGCATATCGAAGTCTCGCGCATGCGCCAGCAGGGCAAGGAGATCGTGATGATCGGCCACAAAGGCCATCCCGAAGTGGAAGGCACGATGGGGCAGAGTAACGGTGGCATGTATCTGGTGGAGACGCCGCGGGACGTGGCGCAATTGCAGGTGCGGGACGCGCGGAATCTGGCCTATGTCACGCAGACTACCCTGTCGGTGGACGATGCCAGCGCCATCATCGCCGCCTTGAAGACCCGCTTTCCCTTCATCACCGGACCGAAGAAAGACGACATCTGCTATGCCACGCAGAACCGCCAGGACGCGGTGAAAGTGCTGGCGCAACAATGCGATCTGGTGATCGTGGTCGGCTCGCCCAACAGCTCCAACTCCAACCGGCTGCGCGAAGTGGCGCAGAATCTCGGCGTGCCTGCCCATCTGGTGGATAGCGCTGCCGAGCTCAAAGCGGAATGGTTGCAAGGCAAGCTGCACGTGGGCGTCAGCGCCGGCGCTTCCGCGCCGGAAGTGCTGGTCGGGGAAGTGGTCGCGCGGTTGCAGGCATTGGGCGCGCAGCAGGTGCAGGAGCTATCGGGTATCGAAGAGAATGTTGTTTTTCCTTTACCCAAGGCGCTGTCGAACTAGTGCAGTGCATCGCTCTTGGCGATGCTGATGTGCAACCCCTTGCAGATCGGGCTTTAGCCCGACTCAGTCGAAGTTTGCCGTTCGTTGTCGGGATGAATCCCGACCTACAAACCCCATGGCACTCCCTGTGGGTCGGGTTTTAACCCGACGCGGTCGAAGTTTGCCGTTCCTTGTCGGGATGAATCCCGACCTACGAACCCCATGACCCGCCCTGTGATGACACAAACAAAGACGGCGCCCGAGGGCGCCGTCATGGCAACTTCATCCGGCGATTACTTCACGATCAATTCCCGCCAGGAGATGCGCCGTGCCACGCCATCCGCGCTGGCGTTCTCGAACACGGGGCTGGCTTGCGGCTCGTGCCCGCCGGATCCCTGGGTGTAAGAAAGGATCTTGCCGCTTTGCAACATCGCGACAACCGGGCGCGAACTCAACTCGTGGCCGAGCAACAGGCCCACGATGCCATTGGGCGCGGTGCTGACCGCGCCGCCGGTGCGATAGTCGAGCTGGTACAGGAAGCTGTCGCCGCCGACCGAGCAGGAACTGGAGCTCGGCAGGTTGGTGGCGACCACGATCGTTCCCTTGATGATGGCCGGATCGGTGTTGACCCGTTCCCCCGTTTGCGTGAAGTCGGCAAACCAGCCTGAATCGGTGTTGAAGTTCACCACATGATTGCTCGAGACGAATACCGTTTCTCCGGTCGCGCAGACCGACACCGGCGTGCCGGCCGGGCAGAGTACCGCGGTCTGGGTTTGCTCCACGAAGGTGCCAAGCGTACGCGGATTGTCATGGATCGCCACGCTCGGTGTTGCCGCGGCCGGGAAAGTGTCCTTGATGGCGTAGATGGAATCCTGGCTGGGGTTGTTCTGGTCTGTCGCGCCCAGATAGCGTCCCGTGCCCACGTTCACCACAATGATACCGCTCACCAGGGTGATCAGCGGTTTGGCCGTGATCGGCTGCGCAACGTTCGAGGCATCGCGCAGGGCGGCGAGCAGTTGAACGTCGAAGCCGGCCGCCCCGACATCACCGTTGATGTCGAAGCGCCACAGATTGCCTTCCAGATCCCCGCCGTACACCGCGATGGCCGTAGCGTCGATCCCCGGCGTTGTGACCGGCGCATCGATGCGCGCCAGGCCGCTGGGTGAACCGGGAGCTCCCACGCCCGTGCTCATGTCGCGGATGACTGCGCCCGTGGCGGCATTCAGCACATACAGATGGCCTTCACCGTCGCCAGTCGTGTTGTTGTAGCCGGAGGTGACCAATACCACCCAGGTCCCATCCGCCAATTTCACCACTTTGGGATTGCCATAGGTGAAGCCCATGTTGGCATCGGTGAACTCCCACAATGCTTGCGGGTTGGCCGGATCGGTGACATCGAGCGCGTAGTAGCCTTGGCCGCCGTGGTTGAGGCCGCCGACCAGAATAGTCTTCCACACCGCATTGGCATTATCGGTGCAGAAACTCGTGCAGATATCCGCCGCCACCGGCGAGCCATCGACGTAGAACTGGTGCTTGTTGCCGTAATCCTTGTCGGCCAGTCTATACAGCTCGGGCATGACGATTCTCGGAATATAAGCCCAATCTTCCTGCCCGCCTTCATCGACGAGTGCGGTAGATGTGTCATCCTCGGCGCGGAAGGCATGCAGCATGCCGTCGTTCGCCCCGACATAGACCATCGCGCGGCGGCCGGCCTGGGCGGTCTTGAAGCTGCCATACCCCGGATCGGAGAAGGCGGCAGTGGGTTTCTTGATATAGACCGATTCCGAATCCACGATGTCGCCCAGCAGATTCGCGCGTTGGCGGTAGTACTTGGTGCCATCCTGTTTGTCACCCTCGTTGCTGCGCTCCCCAGCGAGGTAATTGACCAGATTCGCGCCGGACGCAGCCGCTTCGGCGGTTTCGTCCATGCACACTGTGTCCGGTGGGCAAGCCTCTGCAGGCGGTGTGGTGTTGGCGAACTGGGATAGCCGGTTGCCGCCGCCGTGCAGCGCGGTCAGATTGAAATAGCCTTGCTCTGTCGCGGTCAGGTTGGCAAAAGTGAACAGCTTGAGATTGTCGCCGACCCCCGGATCGAAGGTGTAGATCGTGCGCGAGGCATTCGCGTCCAGCTTCGCCTGGGCCGACCAGTCAATCGTGGCTTCGATGGCGCCGGTGGTGGTATTCAACTGTTGCCGCGTCAGCTCTCCGGTCCAGTTCAGCGAAAGGTAGGACGAACGGAACAGGAAGTTATCGCCCTCGGTGACGAACGCGGTACTGGTCGTCGCCGCCGCTGCCGAACCCAGGCGGGTCTGGATGTTGGCCAGCGCGCTGATCAGGCCGACGCTCAAGTCGGACGGGTTTTTGGCGCTGAAGTAGGTGCCGCGTCCGTCCACGGCGGCGTGCCACAGGTCGTCGATATCTTCCGTCGAGTCGGCAACCGGGATCGGCCAGTCGCAGGTCGATCCGGCCAACTGCCATGAGCAGAGTCCCCCGCCATCGGCCAATTCACCGTGCGCGACCGAGTAATAATCGCCGCTGACGGCGCTCTTGTAGAGCGGGTCGAACACCATCTTGCCGCGCGCGCCCAGGCCCACCGTGAAGGTCGTCATGTGCTGGTGGCTGGCCGTGTCTTCGGCGGTGATCGGCACGTTGTTGAGGCTGATATCGGTGCCGTTGACCGTGCCTATGGCACCCGAAGTGTCGTTCGACAGGGCGACCGTGCGCAAATCGGTCTTGTAGTAATACTCCGCCACGTCAGCCAGGGTGTCGAACGTGCCGCCACTCGGCGCCGAGCAGAAGGTGGCGGTCCAGCCGTTGCCGGCGGTTGCCGGCTCGGCGACGCATCCTGCGGCAGGCACCCCGGCAGTGGTCGTGGTATTGCAGGAGGTCGTGATGTAGTCGGGCGTGCCCCCCGTCCCCGGGGTGCAACTCGCCACCCCGTGCGCCGCAACCACGGTATTGGTCGCGCAGGTGGTGGTCGTGTAGGGCGGAATTCCCAGGGTTCCGGCAGTGCAGGAAGGTGCCGGGGCAGGGCCGGTGGTCAGCGTCTGGCAACTGATAAATTGCCCGGACGCATTGAAGGTTCCGCTGAACGTTCCGCCGGTCGCGGTGCAGCCGCCTAGCGGGACGCCCACCCAGGCCTGGCTCGGCCACGCCGGGGTATTGAAAGGCAAGGTGCCGGCATTGATCACCCGGCATTCGCGCGCGGTCGGCGTGCTGGAGCCGGAGGCGGGCGGTTGCGCGATCGGGGTGCAGGTGGCGGAGGCGTAATTGGCAAAAGCGGTCCATGGCGAATAGCGGCATTGGGTGCCGCTTAAGGTGGTCATCGGCACGCCCGGTGATTCGGCATCGAAGTTGTCGGTGCACGAGCCAATATTGCTCCAGCCGCCCCATTTGTAGCGGCAATCGACCGTGGCGCTTGGAGTACAGCTCCCGTTCGCTACCGTCGTGCTGGTCCAGCCGCCGAAGCTGCCCGCGACGGGACAGGTTCTCACCTTGCCGCTGGCATCGGCGGTGGCGGATGTGGTCGCGTTGACATAGGTTGCCGTGCAGGTCGGCGGATAGGTTGGCACAGCGGTGGCGACCCCCCCGGTGATGGCGCAATTCACATGCGGGTTGGATACGTCGCAGGTGTTATTTGCGCCCACCGGACCGCCGCCGCCATAACTGGTGGTGGGACAGGCGGTGATGACCTTGCCGGCGACGGCCGTGCTGGAAGCGTTGGCGCCGTTGAACGTGGTCGCGCAGGTCGGCGGGTAGTTCGTGACCCGGTTTGTCGACGCACCCGCCGTGGCGACGCATTTCACATGGGACAGGGCGCCGTCACAGGTGTTATTCGCACCCACATCGCCGCCGCCGCCATAAGCGGCAGTCGGACACGCGGTAATCACCCTGCCGCTGGCATCGGCAGTAAAGGTGCCGCTGACATTCCCGTCGTAGGTAGGCACGCAACTTGGCGGATAGTTGGCGACGTAGGCCGGCGCCAGGGCGGTGCCGGTCACGCATTCGACGGTATTCCCCCAGGTCGGCGTGCCGGCCGCGCGTGTTCCGCCGATACAGGTGTTGCCCGCCCCGATGTTCTGGGCGGGGGAAAAGCTGCCTGCCAGGGTGCAGGCGGTGGTCACGCTTCCGCCGACATTACCGAGCGTGCAGGTCGGCGGATAGTTGGTCACAAAAGTTGTGATGGCCGTGTCCAGCGAGCAGAACACGTGTGCCGAGTTGGTGCAGGCGGCAATCGGCGCTGGCGTACTTGGAGCGGTGGTGGGGCAGGCGGTGACGACCTTGCCTCCAGGATCCACCGTGCTGCTGCCATTGATGCCGTTGTAACTGATCGAGGCGGGACAGGTATCCCCAGAGGCCATCGCATAGTTCACGTAAGCCGAGGTGGCAGTGCCGATCGGGCATTGCACTGTGGCGCTGCCGGTGCAGCTCTGCCCGGCGGTCAGCGCGGTGACAGCAGACCAGGTGCCGCTGACCGGGCAGGCGGTGACGACACTATTGGCGACGCCGTGATTGGTCGCAGCCGTGCCGCCGGTGCCGGCCGTATAGGTGGTCGCGCAGCCCGGATTGGTGAAACTGGTGTAATTCGTGCTCGTGCCGCCGAGCGAACATTCCACGGTGGCACTGTCCGCGCAGGACTGGCCGTTGGTCAGCGCGGTGGTCGGACCGAAGGATCCGGCGGTGCTGCAGTCGGTGACATTGCCGCTGCCGTTGGCGGTGCTGTTCCCGCCCGCGTTGTAGGTGTCGGTGCAGGTCGCGCCGAAGGTGAGATAGGCGGGCGTGTTGGTGGCCATCCGGCATTCGGTCGAGCTGCCGAAAGGACCGGTGCCGCTCACCGTGGCACAACTGTTGCCGCCGCCGACGTTGGCCCAGGCAGAGTAGTCGCTGCCGTCATTCGAGCAGGCTGAAATCGACTTGCCGCTGCCATCTGACGAGCTGGTGCCGGGATTGTTGTAGGTCACCGCGCAGGCGGCGGGGTTGGTCGTGACGTAGTTCGTGCTGGTACCGGTGAGCCGGCATTCCCTGGCCAGCACGGTCGTGTAATTGGGGCTGGAGGATTGGGCGGCGGGGGTGCAGGTGGTGTTATTACCTGCATTGCTCCAGTTCGAGAAGTTACCCACCCCGTTGGCGGAGTTGTAACGGCAATCCGTGGTTTTGCCGCTGCCATCGGGTGTTGGGTTAACCGTGCAGGCTGAGCCGGTGTCTGCCCAGTTGGAGGTCGTCACGGTTTGGCATTCGGTCGCCGTGCCAACGGTGAAGGGGGACGTGCTGTCCTTTGCCACGGGGGTGCAGGTACTGACCCCGCTCCACCCGCTCCACCCCGTGTATTGGCACTGCGTGGTTTTGCCCGTGCCGTCCGGCGTGGCATTCGTGGTGCAGGATCCGACATTGTGATAGGGCGTAGCCACCACGGTCCGGCATTGGGTTGCCGTGTTGACGGTGAAGGGGGAAGTTCCGTCCTTTGCCACGGCGGTGCAGGAGGCTGTGTTGCTATAGCCCGTCCAAGTCGAGTAGCGGCAGTTGTTGCCGTTGCCCGACCAGGCCGTGCCGGGAGTGGTGACCGTGCCGAAAGCGACGGTGCAGCTCCCCGCTGAGTTATTCCAGGTGGCAGCACCCGTGGTCCATGACGTGGAGCCGCCGGGAGCGGTGACATAGCGGCATTGTCTGATTGTCCCGTCCAGGTTGTACCAGGTACAAGAGGCCACGTCGGTCCACGAATCCCAATTGCTGCCGTTATCAAAAGATATCCGGGTTTGCAGATACATGGTCGAAAACTGCAAGGTGCTGGTGCGCGATTGCAGTTGCAAGACCCGTTCCTGCAGCTTCGCAGTGCGGTGTTGCAACTGGTCGATTTTCCGTTGCAGTTGCGACGTGCGCTGCTGCAGCGTGCCGCTGGTGGCCTGCAGGTTGGTGCGCCACTGCAATTTGGCAGTGGTTTTTTGTGATTTTGTCGCCCACAGCAGCGGGGCGGTGGTTACCTGCTGCTTGGTTTGCCACTGCAGGGGTGCGGTGGTTTGCTGCTGGTCGGTGGACCAGAGTTGCTGCTGGACGGTCTGCTGCAGGTCGGTCCGCCATTGCAGGGGCGCATCGGTGTGCTGCTGGTCGGTCTGCCACTGCAGGGTGTTGGTTGTGGCCTGCAGGTCGGTCTGCCACTGCAGGGTGTTGGTTGTGGCCTGCAGGTCGGTCGTCCAGTTTAGGGTCGAGTCCTTGTATTGCTGTTTGGTGCGCCATTGCAGCGGACCGGTTCTGCTTTGCAGGTCGCTGGTGCGGGACTGGTTCTGCTGCGTCCATTGCTGATCTTCGCTGGTGGTTTTGAGCAAATTCGTATCGGTCCGCTCGGTGTGGCTGGTGGATTTCAGGCGATAGGCGCCGTCAAAATACGGGCGCGGCTCGTCACCGTCCTGGTTGCCCACCATGCTGCCGTCGAGTTTGAATCCCGCTCCCAGGTTCCACGATCCGTCGGAGGTGAGGATGGTGAAGTTCTGCTGGCAGGAATACTGGATGGGATCGACCACCGGTGTGCCGTTGAAACTGCCCAGCTTGGCCGCATACATCGAGCCGACCTTGGCGAGCGCTTCGCGCAAGGGCGAGAAATTATCGGGGGTGGCTTGGTAAAGTTTGGTGTACCACTCGAGTTTTTGCGCGGCGTCGAACTGGTTCAGGGCCACGAAATCCGAACTGGTGTTGTTGTTGATGCTGGCATAGCCGACGCGGAAGTTGGTGCCGATGGCCTTGAAAGCGCGGCCGGCGGCGGTCTTCATGGTCAGCATGCGGGTACGGTAGTAGCTGTACCAGTTGGCGAAATTCTGGCTTTCTTCGGTAAAAGTACAGCTGGCGCCGGCGCAGTCGGTGCGGGAAATCGCCTTGGTGAAGGGGGCGGAGGCGGCATCGACCACGACTTTGGTGAACACGCCGCTGCCCGGGGCCGCACCGACCAGGCTTTTGCACTCCAGGCGGAAGGGGCCGGCAGGGTTGGAAAAGTCGCGTTCGGCATCGGTATCCTGGTCGCCGTGATAAGTGTAGTAGAACGCTGTCTGGGGCCCGTCAACGGTGCGGTTCAAGACATCCGCATCGACGAAGCTGGTGCCCAGGTTGACCACCCCGGCAATCGGGTTGAAGCCGTCGGTCCAGGCCGCATTGAAGTTGGAGTTGGCGAACTCGGAGCCGTCGGCATTGACCGGCGGGTAGTAGCGGATGGCGGGGTCGTAATAGACACCGTTGCATTGGCTGGCGGCGATGCCGTAGGTTCCGGCATTAAAAAGCTGCGATTCTTTTGGCATGAAGTCAAGGCCCATGGTGCCCGAGTCGTCCAGCACCAGAAACACGTTGGGCAATACCGCCGCGGTCGGGTCGGTGATCAGCGGCGCGGTGGCGAGGTCGGTGACGGCGCTTTGCGCCTGCATCGAGGCGGCCAGCAACAGACCGAGCGCGAGGGTGCGGGTGGATGGGCGATTTTTCATGGCTGACTCCTTTTGCTACATGGCCAACATGGCCTGGATATAACTGACGGTGTTGCGGGGGCCCGTGACGCGGGAGGTGACGCGGTAGTAGTAGCGCGTGATGGCGATGCATTGCTGGCTGCCGGCACCGAGGTCGCTGCCCCCGCAATTGCCGGACATGCTCGGTGGCGCCTTGAGGCACTCCCCGGTTTGCCCCACGCCGTCGCACATGCTTTCCACGACGTAGGACACACTGTTGCCGTTGGCGTCGGTAACCAGGGTGATCGCGCTGGCTGCCACGTTGTTCCAGTAAGTTTCCCAGCCGACATGGGGCGGTTCATGGTCCGGGTCATGCCAGGAAATATAGCCCGGTTCACAGGCGCCGGTGCAGCCAAGCCCGTGATTGGCGACGACCAGAGGCAACAAGACCCTCGCCGCTTCTTCGATGCCGGCATCGGCGGCGTGCGAGGCCGCCTGCTGGAAGGCCAGATTGCCGGCGATGATGTTGCTGGTGTCCACCGAGCGCATAAGCGAGATGGTGGCCAGGGTCATGGCGACCAGCACGATCAGGGTGATGACCAGCGTCACGCCGGCTTGTTTCGCGCGCGGCGCGCGGTGCGAAAATTGAGTCGGGGTTAGCATCCTGCCACTCCTTTCCAGACAGCATTGCGGATGGGGACGATGGTTTCAAAGGTCTTGTAGCGGTAACGGTTCCAGTCGGCGCCCCACGAGGCCGCCGGGTTGGCGGCGACCGGCGCGGAAACGCCGTTCGGGCTCCAGCTCGGCGTGTCGGTGGTGACCACGGCACCGGCGATCTGGCTGTTGCGCGCCACCAGCACGATGCGCAGTGCCGACCCGCCGATGCACTGCGCCCGCATGCTGACGATGCCGCCGGTCAACGCGGTCCAGTCGGCGTCATTGCCGGCATCGCAGTCATTGGCGAGGTAGTCGCACACGCTCAGGGATCCGTTGCGCACGGCGTAAGCCAGGAATGAGGGGGAGGGACCGAAGTTATACAAGAGCGGGTGGGGACCGGCCGCGGTGTCTTGCAAAACGGGGATGGGGTAGCCGTTCGGGCTGACGACCGGAACGGTGATGGCGTCCACACCGTCCACTTTATACAGGTAATGCGTGTTGACATTGCCGCCATTGCCGCTGCCGTCATCCGCAGTCACCCAATCGCCGTTCATGAAACCATGGCCGCCGCCTGCCGCCGCGACGCCGCTGGCTGCGGCACCGCCGACGATGTTGTAGGTCGCGGGGTTGGAGTTGACGATCACGGCGCCCTCGGGCGTGCTGTTGCTGTTGCCGTAGGTCACGATAAGAGTGTCGGTTTCCGCATCGGCAACGGAATCAAGGTTGACGTGGTTGAGTACGACCGCGGCCAGCGGGGAAGAGGCGGCGAAGGTGATGTTGGGCGTCACAAAGTCCCTTCCCATCAGGTTCGCCGAACTAAAGCCGTAACCCGCCTGGGCGATATCGCGTTGCATCGTATAGAGGGCAATGGCGCCGCCGTTCTGGGCATCGTCGCCGCTGCTTGTGGTGCGTTTCTGTCCTTCAAAGACGGAGGTCACCTGCATGATGATGATGATGCCGAGCAGGCCGATGACCATGCCGACCATGATCTCCGGCAGGCTGAAACCCAGTTGACGACGGTTCGGGGAAGGCAGGGATGAGCGCACGGTTCTCTCCTCAAAGTTCTTTCTGCGCGCTGATCAGCGCGGTGGTCGCGTAGGTGTGGGCACCTTCCCCGGGGATTTGCCAGTTGACGGTGAGAGTGACGTCGGTGCGGGTGGTCTGCAACACGCCGGTCGGGGAGCCGGGGCAGGGATTGTTGTCGCACAGCAGGATGGTGTTGGTATTCACCACGGCGGACGCATTGGGTATGGTCGCCGCGACGTTGGCGTACCACGCGTCAAAAGCCGCCCCGCCGTTGGCATAATCGACGAACTGGATGGGATCGAAGGCATTGGCTGAAGTGACCGCCGAGGCGACATCCGCCCACATCAGCGCGATATGCCGGTTGGCCAGCATGCTGGCATCCGAGCGGTATTTGGCGTCGCTGGACAGTTTGATCGAGGCGGCCTGCAAGCCGATGATGGCCAGGATGCCGATCGAAAAGATCAGGATCGAGATGAGTGCCTCCAGCAGCATGGAGCCTTGTTGTTGGTGCGGCATCGGCGTCAAGAGGTTCATGGTTAGCATCCTTGCGGGTTGGTACTGGACATGGCCGGATTGCACATGCGGATCTGCCCGCCGTTGGCAACCCTGACATCCAGGCAGCGCATCGGCCCGTTCGCGACCTGGCAGTCGCCGCCGGTCGGGTTGGTGATGTTGATGATCAAACTATTGCCCGTCGCATTGCTGGCGCGTCCCAGCCCGTTGAATGACACCTCCGCGCTATTGGCGGAGATCCTTGCATTGGGTGTGCCTTCCGAGCCGGTGTGGGACTGGATGACGGCCGGACAGCCGACCGCCGAAGCCGCGCAGCCCATCGTCCAGCTCGAACCGACGTTGGCCATGCCGGCCAGCTCAAAGGTGATGATGGCGTTGCGGCGCACCGCTTCGGCGCGCGCCAACTGCAAGCCCGAGGAGATGGACTCCGCCGCCGTGCGGATTTGCGCATTCTGCACCCAGACCCTGAAGCTGGGCGCGCCCACACTGAACAGGATGGCAAGGATCACCACCCCGATCATCAGTTCGATCAGGGTGAACCCGCGCTGGCTGGATTTGGCGATTAACACAAGCCTCCCGCTTTGGTGATCCAGCAGGCGGCCTGATTGCCGACCCAGCCGGCGGGCGCCGTAACAGCTGATGTCCTGGTGTTGTTTTCGTCAATGGTGTAGGTGAATCCGGCGAGGTTGGTGCCGGCGACGCCCGTTGCCGTGATCGTGAAAGTATTGTCGGTGGCGGCGCAGGTGATGGTGAAGTTGTCGGTGGTGGGGCGGGTGCCGCCACAGATCGTGCCGCCTGCCACCGTGGTGTAGCGGCGGTTGTCCTGAAAATATTGTTCCAGTTGCACCCGGTCGCGCGCCAATGCCGAGGTCGCCTCGGGTATTTTCGCGCGTATCACGTAGTCGTTATAGGCGGGCATGGCCACCGATGCTAGTATGGCGACGATGGCGACAACGATCATCAGCTCGATCAAGGTGAAGCCTTTTTGCAGTTTCATGTCGTGCTCCCGAATGTTCTGATGCGAAAGTTAAAACAAGACCTGTCGGTGTTGCCAGAGATTACCGATGAGTGGCAATTTTGCCAGACTAACGGCGCGTCCGGGGAGTGACTTTGCGTAATGATTTCATGGTTATTGGCGCCGGCGCGCTGGGGCTGGCGACGGCGGAAGCGTTATTGCTGGCGGGCGCCTCGGTGACCGTGCTGGAGCGCGGCGAGGTCGGGCGCGAGGCGTCCTGGGCGGGGGGCGGGATTCTGTCGCCGCTGTGCCCGT
>Ga0210039_1000308_pt1 | contig 52893 bp, 44 predicted proteins | sample CryGeyCG2114_250_3_FD_185460 | JGI IMG/M metagenome (GOLD analysis project Ga0210039, IMG submission 185460) | Groundwater microbial communities from aquifer - Crystal Geyser CG17_big_fil_post_rev_8/21/14_2.50 (SPAdes) (version 2) | ecosystem: Environmental > Aquatic > Deep subsurface >...
GATGACATCGGCCGTGTTCTTGACCGTGGCGCGCACCGACTTCATGTTGGCTTTGGCTGCGGCCTTGACCGCGCTGATGATGTCCTCAGAGTCGTCCTCCAGAAACTGCTTCAGGCCAATCTTGGGCTTGGTGATGATGGTCACCGCGCCCGCGGCCAGCGCCGCCATGGCGGTTTGCGTGCCGGCCTCGGCCAGGGTGGAGCAAATCACCACCGGCGTGGGGTGCTCGGCCATGATTTTTTTTAGAAAAGTAATGCCGTCCATGCGCGGCATTTCAATGTCGAGCACCACCACATCGGGCCACTGCACGTTCATTTTGGCAATCGCCAAAATCGGGTCGGCTGCGGCGGCAATCACCTCAATGTCGGGGTCGGCGTTGAGCAGGTTGGTGACCACCTGGCGCACCACGGCTGAATCGTCCACCACCAAAACTTTGATGCGGCTCATGACTTTTCTTCCATGTTGGGTTGGGCTTGCAGCTCTTGCGGCGTGGGTTTGACCTGGCGCGCCCAGACATCGCCGCGGCTCACGTCAAAAATGATTTGCCGGTGGCCAATGCCAAACAGGCTCTCGGTCACCACCGCAATGCCTTGGGCTTGCAGCATGGCGCGTGCCGCCACCCCGTTGCGCTGCCCGACCTTGATGCCACTGGCATGGCCCATGCCCGGAAACATGTTGCCGCCACCAAAAATCTTGGCCTGGCATTCGTTGGGCTCGACACCGCGCGCGCGCAGGTCGGCCATCATCATGGCCAGCGCCTCATCACCATAGCGGCCGTCCATGTCCTCATGCTTGACCTTTTTGCCACGCGTGGGCAGCAAAAAATGCGACATGCCGCCGATGGAGGTCTCCGGGTGCCACAAAGTGATGGACACACAAGACCCCAGAATGGTGCGAATCTGAAACCCCGCGTCGGCCACAAACAGCTCACCGGGTTGCAAAAAAATATCAATCAAATTGTCAATTTGCGGCATGTCAAACAGGCTTTTGGTAAATCGACGGCGCCACCATGCGCACCGCAGTAGAAATATCGTTCAGACTCTCGGAGTGGCCCACACAAAAGTAGCCGCCGGGCTTGAGGGTAGAGATCACCCGCGCCACCACCTCTCGCTTGGTGTCGTTGTTGAAGTAGATCATCACATTGCGCAAAAACACCATGTCAAACTTGCCCAGCTCGGGCAGCGCGGTGTTCAGGTTCACCTGCCTGAATGACACATGGCTGCGCAGGCTGCGGTCCACCAACAAAAACCCCTCGTATTCGCCACTGCCCTTGCGGCAAAAGCGCTTTAAGTAGTCGGGCGGAATGTGGCGGCCACGCTCCATCGAATACAGCGCGCGCTGCGCACCGGCAATCACCTTGGTGCTGATGTCGGTGCCCAAAATTTCCCACGGCGTGGTTTGCATGCAATCCATCAGCACCATGGCCATGGTGTAGGCCTCCTCGCCGCTGCTGCTGGCTGCACTCCAGACGCGGTAGGGTGTGGGGCGGCTGCGCGCGGCCAGCACCTGGGTGCGCATGAATTCAAAGTGTTTGATTTCCCTGAAAAAATAAGTCTCGTTGGTGGTCAGCAAGTCCACCGCCATCTGCACCTCGTCGGGGTGTTGCCCCGAGCTGAGCAACTTGAAATAGTCACCAAAATTATTCAACCCATGGGCAGCCAGCCGCTTGGTCAGGCGCCCAGTGACCAGCGCCTTTTTGGCGTCGGCCATCGAGATGCCCGCAGCTTCAAAAATGAAGCGCTGAAACTTGGCAAACTCGGCATCAGAAATGGGAACGGGTAACAAGTTCAATCCTTGTGGGTGGTTGATTGAGCCAGCGCTTCAAAATGGGCCAGCGGCACCGGCTTGCTGAACAAATAGCCTTGGAAATAATGACAACCCAAGGCCAGCAGTCGGTCTCGCTGCGCCGGGGTTTCCACCCCTTCGGCAATCACTGCCAACCCCATGGCGTGCGCCAAAACCACAATGGTCTGGGCAATGGCAGCATCGTCCGGGTCGATCAAAATATCGCGCACAAAACCCTGGTCAATCTTGAGTTGGTCCAGCGGCAAGCGCTTCAAGTAAGCCAGCGACGAATAGCCCGTTCCAAAATCATCCAGCGAAAACCGCACACCCATGGCTTTAAGCGCGCGCATCTTGTCGATGGTGTCCTCTACATTGGCAACCAGCAGGCTCTCGGTCAGCTCTAATTTAAGCCGCTGTGGGTTGGCACCGGTGAGCGTCAGCACCGCTTGCACCAGCGCCACAAAGTCAGGCCGCTGAAACTGCTTGGCGCTCACATTCACCGCCAGCGTCAGACCCGCCAGCGCAGGCACCTGCGCCCACTGCCTCAACTGCCGACACGCGGTCTCCAGCACCCACTGCCCTAGCGGCACGATCAGGCCGTTGGCCTCGGCCGCTGGAATAAATTCTGCCGGCGACACCAGGCCACGCCGGGGGTGCTGCCAACGCACCAACACCTCTGCGCCTAGCAGTTCACCGGTATCAGACACCTGCGCCTGGTGATACAGCACAAATTCGACGCGCGCCAAGGCCTCGCGCAAATCTGCATCCAGCGCCAGTTGCTGGGTGACGGCCTGGCGCATCTCGGCGGTAAAAAAGCGTACCGTATTCAAGCCTGCTTTTTTGGCCAGATGGTTGGCGGTATCGGCGGCGCGTAACAAGGCATCTACATCTGCACCGTCTTGCGGGTACATGGCCACCCCCACGGACACCGTCATGGCAATAGCTTGCCCCTCCATGCGCAGTGGTGTGGCCACACCCTGAAACAGCTTGTCAACCGCTGCTTGCGCCTGCAACGCGTCAACACCCGCCAACAGAAACAAAAACTCATCGCCACCGGGGCGCGCCACGATGTCATCCCGGTTGAGCAAACTGGCAAAACGCTCGGTCAATCTCACCAGCACTTGGTCACCGGCCTGGTGCCCCAGGCTGTCGTTGATATGGCCAAAGTGGTCCAAATCCAGGCAAACCAGCGCCGCAGACGCCACATTTTTATGCGCCTGCGCCAAGGCCATCGTCGCCCGCTCGGTAAACAGACTGCGGTTGGGCAAGCCGGTCAACCCGTCAAAGAAATTGAGCTGGCGAATGCGCGACTCGGTCTCCTGGCGTTTGGACACATCGCGCACAAAGGCCGAGAACACGCCGCCCTCAACCCCATTAAACGTGGCGCTGATTTCCACCGGTATCAGGTTGCCGTCTTTACGCCGATGCAGCGTCTCCAGCAAACCCACTTTGCCTGCCATCACAGCCTGCAGGTACGCCAGCATCTGGGCTTGGGACTCATCGACCTTCAGGTCGGCCACCTGCATCTGCAGCAACTCGTCGCGGCTGTAGCCGGTCATGGCCACATACGCGTCATTCACCTCAAGCAGGCGGCCTTGAGCGTTAGCCAGCCAAAAGCCATCTTGCGAACTGGCCAACACCGAGCGGTATTTGGCTTCGCTCTCGCGCAGTAGCAAGGTGCTTTCACGCACCTGCAACTCATGCACGCACAAGCTTTGCATCACCCGGTTAAACCCTTGTGCCAAAGCTGTCAGCTCATCATGCCCCCGCTCATCAACACGCACTTGCAGATCGCCTTGCTGCAGGCGTTGGGTTGCCGACTCCAGCACGGCCAGGCGACGGGTGACCAAGCGCTGCATCAGCAAACCGATCATCAACAACAGCACACCATAGCCCATCGACCGGAGCGCAACGCCCTCAAGCCAGGTTTGGGTGGCACTGGCACGCAACTCGTCCGTTGGCACGCGGATGCTCAGCACTCCGCGCAAATCGCCCACTTTGTAGCCATAGGCCTGGTCGTAGGCCTCCCTGATGGCTGCAGGTGCAGCGTTACGCTCGCCGTGGCATTTCAGGCAATAGGGCTCGATCCAGATGGGTGCAGCAAAGTGAAAAAAGCTTTTATCTTGTGCATCCAGAATGTCCTGGCTACGGTCAGTGGCGGTGGGATTGGCGCGAAACCAGGCTATGTCTTGCAATTCAATGGCATCAGCCTGGTTGGCTGGGTTGCGTGGTCGGTCTGACACATTGTTGAAACGCAAGCCGGTATTCAGCCAGTTCGGAAAATCCTGTGATATTTTGCCCAGCGCATGCGCCGGCAGAAAGCCAAGGGTGTGCGAATCAAGCGCTACGCCGCTGTCCAAAAACTGCTGGTGATAGACCCGCCGTGTGGCCATCAGCAAGCCCTGCACAATGCGCGCATCCTCGCTGGCGTGGTCGTGCACACTTTTCTGCAGGTCACGGTAGCCCACGGTCAAGTCAATGCTCATCACCACCGCCACCACCACGGCGCAACCAAGCCAGATTTTGTTTTGGAGCTTCATGATGTGGCGTGCCGTGACCAGATTACAGGTGACATGGCGACGGCTCCACATCCTGACCCGCTTCAAGCTTGGCCATCCAGGCGTCGGCCTCCTCTAGTGTCAAATGCAAGCCATTGGCTTGGTAAGCCTCCCAGGCGGTCAGCGCAACCAGGCGGGCGCAGGTCTGCAGGTCTGGTTTGACTGGGATGGGGTTGGCAACACGGGCAAGCATGGTGGATTTTCCAAAAGTCAGCAACAGGTATTACAAAACATGACCTTAACTGGTGAGCTTGAAAAACCGCATGGTTTGCTGCAGTTGCTCGGCGCGGGCGCTCATGTCTTCTGAGGTGGCAGCAAGTTGCTCGGAGGCGGCGGCGTTTTGCTGGGTGATCTGGCTAAGCTGGCCAATCGCCGCGTTGATTTGACCCACCCCGCTGCTTTGTTCGGTGGAGGCTGCGGTGATCTCTTGCACCAAATCGCTGGTTCGGCTGATGTTGGGCACGATCTCGGCTAGCAGACGGCCCGCTTTTTCAGCCAGCGCGACGCTGTTGCTGGCGACCTCTTCAATTTCTTGCGCTGCCAACTGGCTGCGCTCGGCGAGCTTGCGCACCTCGGCTGCCACCACGGCAAAGCCCTTGCCGTGCTCGCCAGCACGCGCGGCTTCAATTGCGGCATTCAAAGCCAGCAGGTTGGTTTGGGCTGCGATGTCATCGATCACGCCAATTTTTTTGGCAATTTGCTTCATGGCCTCAACGGTTGCGGCCACCGACGCACCGCCATCCACCGCATCTTTGGCCGCTTTACTGGCCATGGTGTCGGTGACCTTGGCGTTGTCGGTATTTTGTGCGATGCTGCTGGTCATCTGCTCCATCGACGCACTGGTTTCTTCCACCCCAGCCGCCTGCTCGCTGGCGGCTTGGCTCAAAGACTGCGCCGTGGCACTGATTTCTTCAGAGGCACTGGCCAGCGCCTGCGCACCGCTGTTGACATCGCCCACCACCTGGCTGAGCTTGCCCACCATGGTTTTCATGGCAAACAACAGGCTCGACTGGTCTTTGGCCTTGAGCGCAATGCGCAGCCCCAGGTTGCCAGCGGCCACCTGTTTCGCAATGGCGGTGGCATAAGCGGGCTCACCGCCCAACTGGCGCAGCAGGTTGCGAATGATCCATAGCGACAGTGCCACGGTGACAGTCACGCACAGCAACGTCGCAACCAGGTAGGTCAAAAATCGTTGATACGCGACGGCTGTGGTGTCGTGCGCCACTTGCACGATGTCACCCGAGAGCCGTTTTTCGATCTCATAAACGGCATCAATGCGCCCGGTGGCCTCGCTAAACCAAAGCTCGCTGGCTACGCCAAACCCGCCAGAGAGATTTTTGTCTTGAACCGCCTGGCGAATGCGCTGCACTTCTTTGCTGGAGGCCTGGTTGGCTATGGCTTCAAAGGCGGCTTTTTCGACGTCGGTGGCATAGGTCAGAAAGACTTCAAAATTGGTGTCTTGCTTGAACACGCGCTCCAGCCAGCTTTGGTACTGCCCAATGTGGATGGCATCCGCCACCAGAATGCCGGTTAAAAACGCCCGCTCCTGCCCGGCCCACTCCTTGCCCTTGATCAGTGAGAAAAACGCCGTCATCTTGCGCGCCACCGAAGGGTCTACGTCCTGAACACTGATGCGCCCGAGCGACTTGAGCAAAATGCTGATGGTCTCGGTGTAGTAGGCAGCAGTTTGCGGGCCGCTTTTTTTCAGGGCGGTGATGTCTGCGCGTGCGCTTCCCAAATCATCCAGCCGTTGCAAGGCGGTTGAAGTCAGGTCGGGCGCAACTGTGGCTGACGTTTTCAGCACCTGCAAGCTGACATCGGTGACGTCGCGGCGCTGGGCCACCAAGTCGCCAAACTTTTTGCCGACCGAGGTGCTGAATCCGGTGCTGCTGCCACGCTCAATTTGCAGGTTGTGAATCACTGCGCTCAAGGCCACAGCCAACGGCATGAGCTGCTCTGTATGCTGGGCAGCACGGTATTTTTGCCACTCCTGGTTGGAGCCCAGGCCGGCGGTGATCATCAGTGCCAGCAAGGGCACCATGACCAGCACCATCAGTTTGCTGACGATCGACGCAAAGATGTTCATGTTGTCTCCTGCTTGTTTTTTTGCGGGTAGGGCGCGCCAGTTGTCGGGCTGTCTGGCCACTCACCCAACCGAATCCTGAGCCTGTGCCGCCAACTGCCCCAACTGGCCAATTTCTTCCATCGACAGCACACGGGCCACGTTGAGCAGTATCACAAATTTGCCGTTCACCTTGGCAATGCCTTCAATGAACTCGCTGCGAATCTTGGCGCCAAAGCTGGGTGCGGGTTCGATCTCGGCGGTGGGGATTTCGAGCACGGCTTGCACCGAGTCCACCACAATGCCCATGTTTTGGTGCTCGCCCTCTACGGCAGTGGGCACTTCCACAATCACGATGCAGGTGCTTTTGATGACGGGTGTGCTGGGTTTGCCAAAGCGGTTGGACAAGTCCAGCACCGGCACCACCGCACCGCGCAGGTTGATGACGCCACGGATGCACGCGGGCATCATCGGCACTTCGGTCAGGTTGGCGTACCAGATGATCTCTTTGATGCACAGAATGCTGAGTGAAAACATTTCGCCACCGAGCATAAAGGTTAAGTACTGTTTTTCCTCTGTAGCCCTTGCTGTGCTTGCGCTAGCAGCTATGCTTTTTGAGTCCGTTTGAACGATTGCGTTCATGGCAAAGCCTTTCTAGAACTTTGTGAACTGGGCTTCATCCACGTCTGCGCTGGCCGTGGCTGCGGCTTTGGCTGCGGGCTTGAAGCTGGCCTTGGGCGCTGCTGGCTTTTTGCTGCTGGCTGTGCTTTTGCGCACCGCAAAGCTGCTGCCACCACTGCCACCACTACCCGAGCTGTCGAGCTTGAAGAAGCCCATGGTTTGCTGCAACTGCTCGGCCTGGCTGCTCATCTCTTCAGACGTGGCGGCCAATTCTTCAGAGCTGGAGGCGTTTTGCTGGGTGGTGGTGTTGAGCTGGCTCACGGCGCTGTTGATCTGGCCAACACCGCTGCTTTGCTCGGTAGACGCTGCCGTGATCTCTTGCACCAAATCTGAAGTCTTGCGGATGTTGGGCACGATCTCGGCGAGCAGTCTGCCCGCTTTTTCGGCCAGCTCGACGCTGTTGCCGGCCACTTCGCCAATTTCTTGGGCGGCCACCTGGCTGCGCTCAGCGAGTTTGCGCACCTCTGCCGCCACCACGGCAAAGCCTTTGCCGTGTTCACCGGCGCGAGCGGCTTCAATGGCGGCATTCAGGGCCAGCAGGTTGGTTTGGGCGGCAATGTCGTCGATGATGCCGATCTTTTTGGCGATTTGCTTCATGGCTTCTACCGTGGCATTCACTGCCTCGCCACCATCAGCGGCGTCTTTGGCGGCCTTGCTGGCCATGCCGTCGGTGATCTTGGCGTTTTCGGTGTTCTGGGCAATACTGCTGGTCATTTGCTCGATGGAAGCGCTGGTTTCTTCGACGCCTGCGGCTTGTTCGCTGGCGGCTTGGCTTAAAGACTGCGCGGTGGCGCTCACCTCTTCTGAAGCGCTGGCTAAAGCCTGGGCACCGCCGTTGACGTCGGTCACCACCTGACTGAGCTTGCCAATCATGTTTTGCATGGCTTGCAGCATCTGGCCGGTTTCGTCTTTGGTCGTGGCATCAATGCGAACCGTCAGGTCTCCCTCAGACAGGCGGTTCAGACCAACCAACGCTTCGTTCAGCGGCCGGGTGATGCCGCTGGTCAAATACCAGGCCAGAAAGCAGCCAATCGCGATGGCGGTACCGGCCACGATGAGCAGCAAGCGCACCGCATCAGCGTAGGCGGTCGCTGCCAGGTCGTGATCTGACTTGGTCTCTTGCGCTTGAAGTGTGATCAGCTCCTCTAAAGTGTCCTGCACTTTTTGCACAGCCGGTGCAGCCTCGGTCATCATCAACTTCACAGCTTCGTCATCTTTGCCCTCTGCATCCAGGGCAAGCACCCGATCATTCAAAGCGACAGCATCTGCAAGCTGGGTCTTGACTTGGCTACGCAATGCAATACCTTGTTCATTCAAGGTTGTTTTTTGAAAATCATCGAAGGCTTTGGCGTACAGCTGCCGAGCCCGTTCCATTTTTTTGTGTTCGTTGGCTATCGCTACAGGGTCTTTGAGCAAGATGATGCTGCGCATCACACGCGCCACAACGTGAATTGACTCAGCCATATCGCTGTTGAGCTGAACCTTGTACATGTTGTCATTGACGAGATCGTCCAGCCGATCCTGAACTTTGCCCATGCCATTGATGCCAATAGCGGCCAATCCCGCCCCGATGAGCAGCAAAATCACAAACCCCAGCGTCAAACGAAACCCAATCCTCATATTTGCAAACATCTCAGTTCCCCTATAAAAAAATTTATAACAAATCAAGCTATAGCCCTTATATAACCTGCGCAAGCAGCTATTGAATCAATAGTTCTTGGCAGCCGCTGCCGGTGGCTTACACCGGTGCAGCGCGGGCTTCATGGCCCGTTTCGTTCTTGTCCATGGCCTGGCGCACCAGTTGCGGCACGTCCAGAATCAGCGCCACGTCGCCACTGCCCAAAATGGTGGAGCCGCTGATGCATTTGCTTTGCGCAAACATCTGCCCCAGCGGTTTGATGACGGTCTGAAACTCACCCAGCAGGGTGTCCACCACCAGCCCGGCTTTTTGCCCGGCGTGCTTGAGCACCACAATGTTTTCGCCCTTGGCCGGTTTGCCTTTAACAGAGAACAGCTCGCGCAGGCGGATGAACGGCAGCACCTCGCCACGCAGGTTGGTGTAGTCGTGCCCCGGCTCGGCGCTGTAGCTCACGCACTCTTCAATCATGTCCAGCGGAATGGCGTAAACGGCTTTGTCAATGCCCACCAAAAAGCCGTCGATGATGGCCAGGGTGAGCGGCAGGCGCACCGTCACCGTGGTGCCCACGCCTTCGGTGCTGCTGATGCCCACCGTGCCGCGCAGCGCGGTGATGTTGCGCTTGACCACGTCCAGCCCGACACCGCGACCCGAGAGGTTGGTGACTTTTTCGGCAGTGGAAAAACCGGGCTCAAACACCAGGCCGTAAATCTCTGAGTCGCTGAGGTGGTGGCCGGCTTCGACCAGGCCGCGCTCGATGGCTTTGGCCAGAATGCGGTCTTTTTTCAGGCCACCACCGTCGTCCTGCACGGTGATGACAATGGCGCCACTGTCATGAAAAGCGTTGAGCTGCAGCAGGCCTTGCGCGGGTTTGCCACGGGCGATGCGCACCTCTGCACTTTCTATGCCGTGGTCCATGCTGTTGCGCACCAGGTGCATCAGCGGGTCGCCAATTTTCTCGACCACGGTTTTGTCCAGCTCGGTGTCTTCGCCGTCAATGTGCAACACGATGTCTTTGCCCAGGTCGCGCGACACGTCGTGCACCACCCGTTGAAACCGGCTGAATGTGGCACCAATGCGCACCATGCGCAGTTGCAGCGCGCTGTCGCGCACTTCTTCGACCAGCGTGGCCAATTTGGAGGTGGCCTCAGACAGTTCAATGACCCGTGAGCGGTGCGCAATCAGGTTCACACTGGCCCCGGCAATGATCAGCTCGCCCACCAGGTTGATGAGTTGGTCGAGCTTGTCGGCATCGACGCGGATCGACTTGCTTTCGGTGGCGCTGGCTTCTTTGACTTGCTTTTGTTTGGTGAGCGCGGCCTCCACCACCTCGGGCTGCACCGAGCCTTGCTCGACCAGAATGGTGCCAATGGGTTTGGCGGGGGTGTCCGCCTGGGTGTCGAGCGCCATGTCAAGCTCTTGCGCGGTGAGCGTGCCGCAGCGCACCAGCATGTCGCCCAGGCGGGAAATTTCGCTTGGCTGCAGGCTGATCAAGGCAATGTATTCCGAGATGCGGCTGTGCGGCGGCAGAATCACCACCCGGCAGTCGCCCTGCACAAACTCAAACACTTTCTCGATGGCGGCTTTGTCGGCATCGGTTTTGAAGGCAATCTCAAAGCCCAGGTAGCACAGCTCGGCGTCAAAGTGTTCGACATCGGGCAAAGCGTCGGTGACGGTTTCAATGGCCGTGATCTGGCCCATGGTGCCCAGGTAGCGGATGAAGCTCAAAGGGTCCATGCCGTTGCGCAGCACATCGGGGCCAAAGCGCAGCGAAATATGCCAATGGTCGGCGCGGGCGGTGTCTGCTGCAATGCGCTCCACCTTTTCGGTGTCAGCGGTGGGCAGGTTGCGCGAGCTGCTAGCGCTGTCGGCGCTGCCAGCTTGCGCCTTGGGCGCCTCAAGGTAGGTGCGCAGGTCGGCCAGCAGCGGCGCGCCAGCGGCGGTCAGCTCGGGCGAGCCGGCCAGTTCACCCGCGGCCACACCGTCCACCAGCGCGCCAATGTGGTCGTTGCAGGCCAGCAGCAGCACCACCAGCTTGTCGGCCAGCGCCAGCTTGCCCGCGCGCACCTGGTCCAGCACGCTTTCGACCACATGGGTGAAAGCCACCACATGGTTCAGGCTAAACAAGCCGCTGGAGCCTTTGATGGTGTGCGCCGCGCGAAAGATGGCGTTGACCAGCTCGGTTTTGTCGTCTGCCGCCTCCACCCCCAAGAGCGCGGTTTCCATGTCTTCGAGCAGCTCGCGGGCTTCCACCAGGAACACCTGCAGTGCGTCGTCCATTTCACTGTCTGCCATGTCAGCTCCTTGAGGTTTTGGTGTTGGCGTCCATCACCAGATGGTCGCCAAAGTAGCCCGCTACGTTGAGTTGTTCAAACACATCAAGTACCGCCGGACTGTGGCCGCACAGCTGCAGGTCTTTGCCCTGGGTTTGCGCGTTCTTTTTGGCCATCATCAGCAGTTGCACACCGGCGCTGTCCAGGTCGGTCACGCCCGAGAGGTCAATCTGCTCGGGTGCAGGCTTGGCCAGCATCTGCGGCTGCAGCTCCATGGCACGAAAAATGGTGAGTTCACCCACAATGGGCAAGGTGGTTTGGCTGATTTGGCTCATGGCAGGCACAGCCGTTGGACGGCGCTCACAAGTTGTTCGGGTTGAAAGGGTTTGACCACCCAGGCGCGCGCGCCAGCGGCCTGGCCTTCGCGCTTTTTCTCTTCAGCCGATTCGGTGGTGAGCATGATGACCGGGGTGAACTTGTAGGCCGCCATTTGCTTGACGGCTTTCAAAAAGGCAATGCCGTCCATCACCGGCATGTTCACGTCGCTGATGATCAGGTGAACTTTTTGGCCGGTGAGTTTGCTCAAGGCGTCTTTGCCGTCGCAGCCTTCAATGACGTCATAGCCCGAACTGCGCAGCGAGATGCCAACCACGCGTCGCATCGAGGCCGAGTCGTCCACAATCAAGATGAGTTTTGCCATAGCAACTTTCCCCTAGAAAAAACTGATGTCAGTGACCGCGGCGCTGCTCTGCACCTGGCCGCCTTCGTGAATCACATGCTGGTCGGCCATGACGTATGACTTTTTCATCTCGTCAAGCATGTCTTGCGGGTCATGCGCTTGCAGCTGGCCGCTCTGCGTATGGGCTTGCTGCTGCGCTTGCAGCACCTCGGGCAAGCGGCCCATGTTGCCGATGACCTGGGTCAGGATCTGACTCACACGGTCTTGAAACTGCATCTCCACCAGCGCCTGGTTCACCTCGGACTGGATGCTCATGCTTTCGCCTTGCAGCAGGTCGCTTGAACTCTGAAAAGCCTCGGTAATCTTGCGAAAATCTGCCATGACCTGGTCGATGGTGGCGTGCGCCGTGTCAAGGGATTGGCTTTCAACGGTGACCGCTTCACGCACCGTAGCGCAGGTATCCAAAATGGCAGCGTTGATGGTCTTGACGGTTTGGGCTATTTTTTTGCCCGACTCGCCTGACTGGTTGGAGAGCATACGGAACTCTTTGGCCACCACCGCAAAACCACGACCCAGCTCACCTGCGCGGGCGGCTTCAATGGCGGCATTCAGGGCCAACAGATTGGTTTGCTGCGCAATGCGCGCCACGTCAAAGGCCATGTCCTGCAAGGCCACAGTGAAGCAATCCAGAGCCTGCACTTTGCCGAGCATGGCTTCCATGTTGCGCATCGACGCTTGCTGCACATTGACCAGTGCTTTGAGGTCTTTCTCGCTTTTGTCAAAAATGGTTACCAGGTCGGCACCGCTGTTCTCAACGCTGTCCGTGGCCTGCGTGGCGGTGTGCAACGCCACGCCAAGCTTGTCGACAATGCCGCCAAAGCGCTCTGACAAGGCGTTGACCGCCTGCTCCATCTGACTGCGCGATGACTCAATATGGTTGCACCAGACTGGCACCACCTGCTCACCCAAGCGGGTCTGGCTGGCCAAAAACTCGGCAATGGCTTGCTGCATGGCAGCCTCTTTTTTGGCCAGCTGCCGGCCCAGCAAGATGCCTGCCAACAGCAGCAGGGGCGCAGCCACCAGCGCCAGCGCATGCAAGCCCCCAGCAGCCAGCACAGCCAGCGCGCTGACCAGCCCCAGCGCAGCGGGGTAATGACGGCTTGGCAAACCTGTGTTGAGCAGCTTCATGGGGCGACCTCCACGCCCACAGGCGACAAACTCAAGAGTATGGGCAACAAGTCAGCCACAAAATTGGCTTTGCCGACCAGCCCCAGGGCGCCCAATTTTTTGGCGGCAGTGCGATAGGCATCGTTGTCGTGCATGGTCAAAAACAAGACCTTGGGCGCGCTGGCCCAGGCTTGCATGGTTTGGGCCACTTCCAGGCCGGTCATGCCGGGCATCACGATGTCCAGCAGCATGAGGTCTGGGTGCAGCTGCTGGGCCAGTGCCAGCGCCTGCGCGCCGTCCAGCGCTTGGCCAACCACGGTGACCTTGGGCAACATGCCCAGGGTTTTACTGACCGTGGCCAAAAAAGTGGCGTTGTCATCCACCAAAAGCACCTTCAGGCGCACACTTGCGTCCTGTGCTGTAGATGGGCTTGATTCAAGTTTCATGCCTAGCACTGTAGGCCTTGAATCAGCGCTTGGGCATCAGGCCAACACCCGAGGTGGGCATCGGCAACACCTGATGCGCCGCTGTAAGTCAGGCCCGGGCAGCAGCAAAAAGCTGGATGCCAAAGGTGACGCTGAAGCATGCACCCGCACCCGGCTCCACGCGCAGCTCTGCGCCCAGCTGACGCGACATGTCGCCAGCCAGCTGCAAGCCCAGCGACTGGTTGCGACGCTGCTCAAAGTCAGCGGGCAAGCCCACACCGTCGTCGGCCACGCTCAGCGTCCAGGTCTCAGGCTGCAGCGCCGGCTGCAAGCGCAGGGTGACGGTGCCACTGCGCCCCGTTGGAAAAGCATGCTTGAGCGCGTTGGACATCAGCTCATTGACCAGCAGGCCGCAGGTGGTGGCCTGGTCCATGACCACCTGGCAGGCTGCCAGGTCCAGCACCAGTTGCACCGCTGCGCCACTGCTTTGCGCCCGAAAGAGTTGCGTGGCCAGTGGGCGCAGGTAGGCGGCCAAGTCCACCGAACCAAATTGGCCGGCACGGTAAAGCGTCTCATGCAGCAGCGCCATGGCCTGAACCCGCCCACCCATGTCGGCCAGCACCGGGGTGACGCTGGTGTTGGCATGGCGACGCATCTCCAGGCGCAGCAAGCTGGCAATGACCTGCAGGTTGTTTTTGACCCGGTGGTGCACCTCGTGCAAAAGCGCGGTTTTGTCTTTCAGGCTGTCGGCCAACAGCGCTTGGGCGTGCTTGCGTTGGGTGACGTCTTGCTTGAGCGCCACATAGTGGGTGGCCTGGCCCTGCTCGTTGAGCACCGGGGCAATCACCGCGTCCTCAATGAACAGCGCACCATCTTTTTTGCGGTTGTAGAGCTCGCCCTGCCAGACCAGACCCGCTTGCAATGCCTGCCACATCGACTCGAAGGTGGCACTTGGTGTTTGGCCTGATTGAAGGATGCGCGGGTTGCGCCCCAAGACTTCTTCTGCGCTGTAACCGGTGACCTGGCTGAATTGGGGGTTGACGTATTGAATGATGCCCGCCATGTCAGTGATCACCACCGCCAGCGGTGCCTGCTCGATCGCGCGGGACAACTGGCGTAATTGGTCAGTGGCCAACTTGCGATCGGTCACATCGGTGATGAACCCATGCCACAGCACCGAGCCATCGGCCAGACGCTCGGGCAGCGCGTTGCCAAACAGCCAGCGCACCGTGCCTTCGTCGTATTGGACGCGAAACTCTTTTTGCCACGGGGTCAGGTTGGCGGCCGACTCCTGAATGGAGGCAACGACACCTGGTAATTCTTCAGGGACGATCAGCGGAAACACCGGCGCGGCATCCTCTCTGGCTTGCTCCGGGCTGATGCGGTAAATGTCTTGAATGGCCGCACTGGCGTAGGGAAAGCAAGAGCTGCCGTCCGGGCGCAACAGGTATTGGTAAACCATGCCCGGCAGGTTGCTGGCAATGTGATTCAGGCGCTTGAGGGCATCGTCTGACGCATGCTTGGCTTGTTCAAGGGCGGCCAGTGTGTCGGTCAAGGTTTGTGTTTTTTGACGCACCCGCCGGCGCAGCATCAGGCTCCACAGCAAAAACCCTGCGGCCAGCAAAGCCATGCCCAGCAGGGCATAGCGCGCCTGGTACAGGTGCATGGCCAGGTCGGCTTCGGGCACCGTTGCGCCAAACCATTTTTCGTGGATTCGGGTGGTTTCTTCTGGGCTGATGCTGGCAAAACCACGTGCCACCAGCGCCAGCGTGGCGCTGTCGCCCTTGCGCACCGCGCGGTGAAAGGCGCCAGTGAACAAGGATGCTGTGTAACGGTAATCCTGGTTGAGCCCCATCTGGTGCAGCAGGTAGGCGGCCGGCGGCTTGTCCATGCAAAACACCCGCAGCTCGCCCAGCTTGGCCGCCTGCAGCACCGCGCTGTAACTGGGGTAGATGCTGAAATCGCTGACGCCTTGCGCTGACAAAGCCTCGATGCAGGCATCACCCGCCTTGACCCCCACCCTGAAGCCCTTGACCGTATGGGCGTTAACGATGCCGCTGACGCTTTTATGGAAGAACAGCGACACCTCAATGGTGGCATAGGGTGCAGTGAAGTCGTAGATCGCCTGGCGCTGCGGGGTCTGGAAAATGCTGTCGATGACATCGGCGTGCCCGGCTTGCATCATGTCCAGCGCGGCCTGCCACGGCATGGGTCGCAGATTCACCGCAACGCCGGTTTTGCTTTGCCACAGCGCCCAGGTGTCTATCAAAACGCCTTGAAATTCGCCTTGCTCATCCCGGAAAATATACGGTGGGTAGTCGTCATCGAGCACCACGGTGATCGACTTTTGGGCCGCGCCGGGCAAAGGCACAGCCGCCTGCTGCGCCCACAACAGGCCGCTGCACAGGCACCAGGCCAGCACCATTAAGAAGATACGTTTAGTCATCAATCAATAGCAATGTAGCCATAAAAAATAAGGGCTAGAGACTTATTTATTCAATTTTTTTCATCGACCCAGCAGACTTTCTGCGGCCGCGGGTTTGGCAAACAAATAGCCTTGAAAGGCATCACAGCCCAAATGCGCCAGCAGCTGGTATTGGGCCTCGGTCTCAACGCCTTCGGCAATTACCTGCATGCCAAAGTTGTGGCCCAGGTAGATGATGGTCTCAGCGATGACCTGGCCTTCGGGGTCTGCGTTGAGGTCACGCACAAACGACTGGTCAATTTTGAGCTGGTCCATGCCCAGGCGCTTGAGGTGCGCCAGAGAGGAGTAACCGGTGCCAAAGTCGTCCAATGAAAACCGCACCCCAAGAGCGCGAATGCGGGCAATTTTGTCGAGCACTGCGGGCAGGTCCTCGAGCAGCATCGACTCGGTCAGCTCCAGCTCCAGGCGCTGCGGGTTGGCTCCGCTGCGTGCCAGGGTGTTGGTCACGCTCGCCACAAAATCTGCTTGGGCAAATTGCAGCGCGCTGACGTTCACCGCCATGATCCAGTTGCTGGTGTCCATGCGCTGCGTCCACTGGGTGAGTTGCTGGCAAGCGGTCTCCAGCACCCACTGCCCCAGGGGCAGGATCAGCCGGGTGGCCTCGGCCAACGCAATGAATTCGCCCGGCATCACCAGACCACGCTGGGGGTGCTGCCAGCGCACCAGTGCTTCTGCGCCCAGGGGCACGCCCTGAGTGTTGACCTGCAGCTGGTAGTGCAACACAAACTCATGCGCTGCCAGGGCGCGCTCCAGGTCTTTCTCTAGGCTGGTGCGCGCCAGCACCATCGCCTGCACCGCCGGGTCATAAAAGCGAGCGGCGTTGCGCCCGGCGGCCTTGGCCTGGTACATGGCCGCGTCGGCTGTTTTAAGCAGCTCGTCCACATCTCTCAAATGACTGTCAAATAACACCAAGCCAATGCTGGCCGAGCTTTTGTAGTGGAGGCCGCCAAGGCTGTAGGGCTGGCTGAGCGCTTGCAAGGCCTTGCTGGCCACCGCCCTAGCACGGTTGGCAGCGGTGGCTTGGTCTGTGCCAAGCGCACCCAGCAACACCATGAATTCATCACCCCCAAAATGCGCCACCGTGTCCTCTGCGCGCACACAGGCCAGCAGCCTGTGACCGGCTTCGCGCAACAGCTCGTCACCACAGCCGGGGCCGAGCATTTCGTTGGCTTGGCGAAAGTGGTCTAAATCCAAAAACAGCAGGGCACCCCACTGCTGGTTTTGGGCGGCGTGCAGCAGTGCGCCGTGCAGGTGCGCCATCAAACCGCTTCGGTTGGGCAAGCCGGTGAGTGCATCGGTGAACGTCAGGCTGTGCAGCTGGGCAGCAGCAAGCTGCTGGGTGCTGAGGTCGTCGAAGATGCAGATGGTGTGCAGCTGCAAGCCTTGGGGCAGGTCTGACACCGTCAATCCCAGGGGCAGGGTCGTGCCGTCTTGGCGCACACCCACAGGTTCGCTGTGCGGTGTTTGGGTCAGGGCCAGCCAGGCCGGGTGCTGGCACAGCAGGCAGGGGGCGGCGTCTGCCTCAGGCGCGAGCATCGGCAGCAATTGCCCAATATGCAAGTCGAGAATGGCCTCGGCGCTGTAGCCAAACATGGCCGCAGCGCTGGGGTTGGCACTGGTGACCAGGCCGTGCGGGTCAAGCGTGACCACGCCCTCACGCATGTGCGCCAGAATCGCCTGGCTGTGCTGGCGTAGGTCGCGTTCGCGCTGCTCGGCTTTTTGCTTGTAAAAAGCCATTTGCAAGGTGGTGGCAAGTTCGCGCTCTGAGAAGGGTTTGAGCATGTAGCCGTAGGGCTCGGCCAGTTGCGCGCGCTGCAAAATTTCTTCGGCGGCGTAAGCACTTAAAAACACCACCGGGACAGGTTTTTGCGCCCGGATGGCCAGCGCCGCGGCAATGCCGTCCATGCCAGCGCCGAGCTTGATGTCCATGAGCACCAGGTCGGGCGCGAGTGTGGCCGCGAGCTGCACGGCTTGCTCGCCGGTGCTGGCCTGCGCAGCCACCGCGTATCCGAGCGCCTGCAACTGGTCTTGCAGGTCGCGCGCAATGATGGTTTCGTCTTCGACGATCAGAATGCTTGGCTTTGCCATGCGAACAGGTTAACACCGCCAGCAGCCCGGCTGGCTCAGGGCAACACCTGAGGCCAGGGCTTTAATGACCTGATGGCGCGCCCTTTTTGGTGCAGCGCATGCAGCACCAAAATGCTCTTATTAGTATAGCTACTTGCGCTTATTTTATAAGGTCTAGAGGCCAATTTCTCTTACAAAGATACCAAACCTGTCTTGATGGCGTAGCGCACCAGGCCGGTGACCTCGTGCACGTCAAGCAGCTTCATCAGGCTGGTGCGGTGGGTTTCGACGGTTTTGACCGACAGGTCGAGTTGGCGGGCAATTTCTTTGGTGCTCAGGCCCTGGGCAATGCGCTGCAACACCTCGCGCTGGCGCGCAGAGAGCGGGTCGCCTGCTTGGTCGTCACTGCGCAGGCGCTGCACATAGTCGCTGACCACGCCTTTGGAGACCGCCGGGCTGAGGTAGGTTTCACCGCGCATGACCGCGGCCAGCGCCAGCTCCAGCTCCATGGGCGCCGCGTCTTTGAGCAGGTAGGCGACCGCCCCCAGGCGCAGGGCACGGCGCACGTATTCTTCGCTTTGGTGCATCGACAAAATCATCACCCGCACCGCCGGGCTGTCTTGCAGCAGCCGGGCGGTGGCTTCCAGGCCGTTGAGGCCGGGCATGGCAATGTCCATGAGCACCACGTCGGGGTGATGTTGGGCGGCCAAATCAAGCAGCGTCTGGCCGTCACCGGCCTCGCCAACCACTTCCACGCTGGGTATGGCGTCGAGCAGTTTGTGCAGGCCCGCACGCACCAGCGTGTGGTCGTCGGCAAGCATGACGCGCAGTGGTGCTTTCATGGGCGTGGCGGCTGGGCGCGCCAGGGGCAGCGCAGCAAAACGCTTGTGCCTTTGCCAGGCGCAGAGGTCAGGGTGAGTTGGCCACCCAACAATGCAGCGCGCTCTTGCATGCCCAGCACACCCACACTGCTGCCATTGGATGCGCGTTCGCACATGGCGGCGGTGTCAAAGCCGACGCCATCGTCGCTCACTTGCAGCAGCAGGTCAGCGCCATCGCGACGTAATTCAATGTCAACCTGGCTGGCCTTGGCATAACGGCTAATGTTGGTCAGCGCCTCTTGGGCAATGCGAAAGCAGGCGGTCTCGATGTCTGGCGCCAGACGACCCAGTGTGCGCTCTTGATGAACGTGCACTGCGAAGCCACTGCGGCTGGCGCTTTGCTCGGCCATCCATTTCAGCGCTGGCGCCAGGCCCAGGTCGTCGAGCATGGAGGGGCGCAGCGCCATGGCCAGGGTACGCACCTGCTGGAGTGCGTTTTCGACAATGCGCAGGTTGTCTGCGTACAGGTCGGGCGGCGCCTGGTCTTTGAATTTCTCACCAAGTTGCAGATTGATCTTGATGGCGGTAAGCGCTTGCCCGAGCTCGTCGTGCAGCTCAAGCGCCACGCGGCGGCGCTCTTGCTCTTGCACCTCCAACACCCGTTGCGACAAGGCCTGCAACTGGCGGGTGGTGCTGCGCAGTTTGGCATCGGCCTGGTGTTTGTAAAGCGCCATGGCCAGGACGGTGCTGAGCTCGCGCTCAGAAAAAGGCTTGAGGATGTAGCCAAAAGGCTCGGCCAGCTTGGCGCGCGCAAGCACGTCGTCGGCTGAAAAAGCGGTCAGGAACACCACCGGCACATCCAGTTGGGCGCGTATCTGGCGCGCCGCTTCGATGCCATCCATGGCACCGGCAAGCTGAATGTCCATCAGCACCAGATTGGGTTTGTGTTGCAGCGCCAGCGCAATGGCTTGCGCACCGGTGTTGGCGCTGGCCACAGGCTCGTAGCCCAGCTCCAGCAATTGCTGGGCAATGTCGCGGGCGACGATCAGCTCGTCTTCAACGATCACGATGCGTTTGGGCGCAGGTAACGATTGGCAATCCATGGCGTCCCCGGTGTGACGCAATGGCGGCGGTGGACCGGTTAGCGAATTCATACGTTACACAGCAGTTGGGCTTCTTCAACCAGGGTACTCAAGTCACCCAACTTTTCCCTCACTTGGGCCAAGGTACCGCCCAAACGGGCGCTGACCGACGGGGCCAATTCTTCAGCACCCTGGTAGCCACCAAAGTCAAAGCCCAGCTGCTTGCTGATCTGGTTGGCCGCAACAACGCAGGCCATCATGTCAGTGTCAGACTTCTCGGGCTGGTGCTGGTGCTCAATGGTTTCCACCAAGTCATCGGCGAAGCGCCATTTCTGCGCCAGCATGGCGCCCACGGTGGTGTGATCGACCCCCAGCACCTCTTGCACGGCCACATGCAACGGCACTTCCTTCCACAAACTCAGCTCCAGCGACCGCTTGAACTCCTCTGGCATGAACTGCGCCACCACCACCTTGCCAAAGTCGTGCAACAAACCAGCAATAAAACAGTCATGCGAATCAGCCTGCGGCAGGCTCTGCGCCAATTGACGCGCAATGCCGGCGGTGGTGAGTGAATGCATCAGGTAACGCTGGCTGTCAAAGCCGGTTAGCGCCTGGCTGGGCAGCATGCCTATGGCAGCAATGCTCAGCGCCAGATTTTTGATGGTGTTGAAGCCCAAAAAAACCACCGCGTGGTCGACCGAGGTGATCGGGTTGGAGAGCCCGTAATAAGCCGAATTAACCACCCGCAACACCTTGACGGTGACCACCGGGTCTTTGTCAATCACCTGCACCAGGTCTTTGGGCGAACATGCCACATCGCGGGTGAGGTCAAGGATTTTTTGCACGCTTTTCGGAAAAGCCGGCATGCTGTCGACAGCGGCGGTTAAACGCATTGCCAGATCAGGGCTCAATGCCTCCATGGCTGACTCCAGGAGCTGGTTACCGGGTGAACACTGCACATGACTAAAAGCGCCTCTCTTTTTTGTTGATGCAATACAACGAGGATCATTCTAGGCGGTGCAAAATATCAGCATGACAGAGACTGATCAAGTCAGTCTTGATCTGTAAGTTGAAGCGTTTGAAAGCGACCGCGCCATGCTCAAGAGTAGTCAAAAAATCTGGATTCAACTGCTTGCCACGCTTGGCGTAGCCTTGCTGCTGGTTTGGAGCGGCATGATCGTCTGGCAAAGCCACACCACGCGCCAGGCGGCGTTGGCGCAAGCGGCTGATTTCTCTAGCAGCATGCACGACGCCACCATGGCCGGGTTGACCGGCATGATGGTCACCGGCACTGTCGCGCAGCGTGACGTGTTCCTGGACCAGATCAGGCAACTCGGCGCCATCCGCGACCTGCGGGTGTTGCGCAGCGAAGCGGTGAGCAAACTCTTTGGTCCCGGTACGGCCAAGGACGACGCCCAGCCCGATGCGCTGGAGCAGCAGGTGCTGGCCAGCGGGCAAGCCGTGATTGAAATTGCATCAGACACCAGCGGTGAGTACCTGCGCGCAGTGCGGCCCACCGTGGCATCCAAAAATTCACTCGGCAAGGACTGCACCACCTGCCATCTCACGCCCGAGGGCACGGTGCTTGGCGTGGTGAGCATGAAGGTCTCGCTCGACAAGGTCAACGCCGGACTGGCCGAGCAGCGGCGCAATACCATCCTGGCGGCGATCATCACCTGTATACCGATATTGCTGCTGGTCTATCCCTTCATCCGCCGGGTGGTGACGCAGCCTTTGGAATACTGTGTCAGCGTCGCCCGCAGCATTGCACAAGGCGATTTGACGCAGCAAATTGCTGTCACATCGGGCAACGAGATGGGGCACCTGCAACAGGCGCTTCAGGACATGAACCACAACCTGGAATACATCGTTACGCAGGTGCGCCAAGGCACCGACACCATTTACAGCGCTTCTAGCGACATCGCCAGCGGCAATCTGGACTTGTCCAACAGGACTGAAACGCAGGCCGCTTCGCTGGAAAAAACCGCTACCTCGATGGCCGCGCTGTCAGCTGCCATCAACCAGAACGCCGATCACGCCCGCCAGGCCAACGACCTGGCCCAGTCTGCCGCTGCGGTGGCAAGCCAGGGCGGCAGTGTCGTTACCGGGGTCATCGACACCATGGGTTCGATCAACGTATCGTCCAAACGCATTGTCGACATCATCGGCGTGATCGATGGCATCGCGTTCCAGACGAATATCCTGGCGCTCAACGCCGCTGTCGAAGCCGCGCGCTCAGGTGAGCATGGCCGCGGCTTTGCGGTGGTGGCCGACGAGGTGCGCAACCTGGCCAAGCGCTCCACTGACGCAGCGCACGAGATCAAGGCGCTGATCGGTGAATCGGTTTCCAAGGTGGAAGAAGGCAGTACCCTGGTGCAGCAAGCGGGCAGCACCATGACCGAGATTGTGCAAAGCATCCAGCGGGTCACTGCCATCATGAGCAACATCGCCCAGGCCAGCGCCAGCCAGTCCTGCGGCGTTGCCACCATGAATGCGGCCATCGACGAGATGAACCATGTGACCCAGCAAAACGCCGCCCTGGTGGAACAAGCCGCTGCAGCTGCGCAGTCGCTGCAAGACCAAGCTGCGCATCTGGAGCGCACGGTAAGCACGTTCAAAACAGACAAAAAACTGCTCTAGCCCTTTTCAATCAGGTGCTGATAGCTCTTTTATAGAGAGCAGTTTTTCATCCCGACCTCAGCGCCATCAGGCCAACCAAGACTTCGGCAGGCGCGGCTATTCCAGAGTCACCCGCACCAGTGCCAGTGGGGCCAAATCGCGGCGGTGCGGGCGGTGTGGACACCCATCGTGCCCCGGGAAAGTACCAACACACGGCCTCGGCCATTGCTGCGCAGCGGCTGCACGGCACAACACAAGTGCGTAAACTGGGCAAACTACTCAACTACCTGAACGAACACACCATGCTCACAAAAATCTTGGGGGTCTTTTTGATCGCCAGCCTTCAATGGCTTGCGGCACCCGCCGCCCTGGCGCAAGCCAATGCCTCAGCCGCTTGCCCCGCGGTGTTGAAGCACACCTTCAACCGCTTGCAGGACGAAGCGCCGCAGAATCTGTGCCAGTACGCTGGCAAGGTCATTCTGGTCGTCAACACCGCCAGCTTTTGCGGCTTTACCGACCAATACGAAGGGCTGGAGGCGCTGTACGGCAAATACAAGGACAAGGGTCTGGTGGTGCTCGGCTTCCCGTCGAATGACTTTGGCCAACAAGAACCCGGCTCTGACAAGGAAATTGCCGACTTTTGCTACAACACTTATGCCGTCAAGTTTCCCATGTTCTCCAAAACCGTGGTCTCGGGCTCGAACCGCAACGCGCTCTACGCCCAGCTGGTGGCGGCCACAGGCACAACACCAAAGTGGAACTTCTACAAGTACCTGATCGACCGCAACGGAAAAGTGGTCGACAGCTACAACAGCATGACCAAACCGCTGAGCAGCAGCCTGGTGTCTGACATCGAAAAATTGCTGTAAGCACAGCGCTGCGCGGCAACGCAAGCTTCAATGGACAAGTTGCGCATCGACAAGTGGCTGTGGGCGGCGCGGTTTTTCAAGACCCGCAGCCTGGCCTGCGACGAGATCGACAAAGGCCGGGTGCAAGTGAATGGTGCCGCGGTGAAACCAGCGCGTGAACTCAAGGCGGGTGACAGTGTGCAGCTGCGCAGCGGCGCGGTGACGCGCATAGTGACCGTGCTGGCGATCAGCGACAAACGTGGCCCGGCACCACAGGCGGCTCTGCTTTACCAGGAAACCGCAGAGTCCATTGCCCAACGCCAGTTGGCCGCCGAACAGCGCCGCCTGGCACCGGAGCCCGCCTTGACGCTGACGCAAGGCCGCCCCACCAAGCGTGACCGGCGTGATGGCGAGAAACTGCGTAGCGGGCAGTGGGACGCGCGCTGGAGCGCGACCATCGACCCCTGAGGCCAGCAGTCCACTGGATTTGTCGTCGGATCACCCACAAAAAAGCCACCCAAAGGTGGCTTTTTTGTTTCAACTTGGCGGAAACGGAGGGATTCGAACCCTCGATGAGGCTCTACACCCCATACTCCCTTAGCAGGGGAGCACCTTCGGCCACTCGGTCACGTTTCCTGAAAAATCAGAGCCGTGATTATGTCACGACTACAGCCGTTTTTCAGGCCGACGCCTGTTCGAGTCCAAACGCCTTGTGCAGCGCCTTGACAGCCAGCTCCATGTACTTCTCATCGATCACCACCGAGGTTTTGATCTCGCTGGTGGAAATCATCTGAATGTTGATGCCTTCTTCGCTCAGCACGCGAAACATGGTACTGGCCACGCCGACATGGCTGCGCATGCCGATGCCGACGATCGACACCTTGCAGATCTTGGTGTCACCAACAACCTCGTTGGCACCCAGCTTGGGCACGACCGTGTTTTTCAGCAAATCGACGGTCTCGGCGTAGTCACCGTGGTTGACCGTGAAGCTGAAGTCGGTTTTGCCGTCTTTGCTGATGTTCTGGATGATCATGTCGACTTCGACATTGGCGTCGGCCACAGCACCCAGTATCTGGTAGGCAATGCCGGGCTTGTCGGGCACGCCCAACACAGAAATTTTGGTTTCATCGCGACTGAATGCGATGCCTGAAACGATGGCTTGCTCCATGTGTTCGTCTTCCTCAAAAGTGATCAGGGTGCCAGACTTGGCTTCTTCGTTGATGTCGATGTCCCAAGGCGTGAAACTCGAGAGCACGCGCAGCTTGACCTTGTATTTACCGGCAAACTCCACCGAGCGGATTTGCAGCACCTTGGAGCCCATCGAAGCCATTTCCAGCATTTCTTCAAAGCTGACGGTGCGCAGGCGGCGCGCCTCGGGCACGATGCGCGGGTCGGTGGTGTAGACACCGTCGACGTCGGTATAGATCAGGCATTCGTCGGCCTTCATCGCCGCGGCCACCGCGACCGCAGAAGTGTCCGAGCCGCCGCGCCCCAGGGTGGTGATGTGCCCCAGATCGTCAATGCCCTGGAAACCTGTGACGATGACCACTTTGCCCGCCGCCAGGTCAGCGCGCACGCGGGCGTCGTCAATCGACTCGATGCGCGCCTTGGTGTAGGCACTGTCAGTGCGAATAGGCACCTGCCAGCCGGTGTAGCTGACCGCGTCCAGCCCCAGCGACTGCAACGCAATGGCCAGCAGGGCGCTCGAGGCCTGCTCGCCGGTGGCGGCCAGCATGTCGAGTTCACGGTAGTAGCCATCACCGGGGCTTGCCGGCGCAAGCTCTTTGGCCAGGGCCAGCAGGCGGTTGGTTTCACCGCTCATGGCGCTGGGCACCACCACCATCTGGTGGCCGGCACGCGCCCATTTGGCAACACGCTTGGCAACATTGCCGATGCGCTCGGTAGAGCCCATCGACGTGCCGCCGTATTTATGAACAATCAGGGACATTATTGGGAGTGATTCGACGTTAAAAGCCCGGGATTGTACCAATGCAGGCACGCCCCGCGACGCTCGCAAAAGCCGTCAGCCACCTTCAAATGCAGGGCGTGGCCGCGTGTCTGGCAAGCCGCGATTTGACGCATCAGTTCGTCCAGCTGCGCCGCCGTTGGCGCGCATTGATGGCAGCTTTGCAACCAGTGCCGCAGCGCGTTGGCCTGGCGCGCCGGGCTGAGTGTTTGCAGCGCGCGAATAGGGGGCGGCACCCCCACCTGTTGCAGGTCAAGCGCCGCCACCTCGGCAAGCAATTCCTGGGCTTGGGCGGCGTGCCGACAACTGCGGGCAAACGTGTCGCGGAACTCGGGAAAACAGCGTTGCAGCGCCGGCAAGACCTGGGCTCGGATGCGATTGCGGGTGTAGCGCTCATCCACATTGGTTGGGTCGGTCACAAAAGGTATGCCCTGCCCGGCCAACCAGGCACGCACATCGGCGCCCGAGACGCGCAGATAAGGCCGGTGGTAGGTGATGCCTGCGCGATGCCAGCGTGCCGGCATGGCACTCAAGCCCGGCAGCCCCGCGCCTCGGCCCAACGCCAGCAACAAGGTTTCAACCTGATCGTCAGCGTGCTGTGCAATTGCTATTGATTGAATAGCTACTTGCGCTTTATTTTCTTGGGCTAGAGCCTCAAAAGCCTTGTAACGTGCGCGCCGTGCTGCATCTTCGGGGCTTTGTCCGGCGCTGGCCCGGGCATCCACTTCTTTCACCCACAGCGGCACGCCCAGTGGGTCACAGATACGCTGGCAATGCGTCACAAAGTCGTCGGCCGCGGCCTGCAAGCCATGGTGGACGTGCAGCGCCAGCACCTGACCTGGCCACTTTTGCACGCAGGCCAGCAACAAGGCGGTCGAATCTGCGCCGCCACTGAAAGCCACTGCCAACGGCAGCGTCGGCTCAAAACCGGCCATCGCCTGCGACAGCGACTGCGTCACGGCACGCGCCGGAAATTAATTGGAATCTGACCCCAATTATTTGGTCTTGGTGTCGTTGAAGCGGCCATAGCTTTGCAGGCGCTCAAAGCGGCGATCGAGCAGTTCTTTCACCTTGAGGTCGCTGACCTGGCGGAAGGCATCGGTCAAGGCGCGCTTGAGGAAGGTGGCCATCTGCTTGGGGTCGCGGTGCGCGCCGCCGACCGGCTCACTGACGATCTTGTCAATCACACCCAGCGCTTTCAGGCGGTGCGCGGTGATGCCCAATGCGTCGGCGGCTTCCTGCGCTTTGTCAGAGGTTTTCCACAAAATCGACGCACAGCCTTCAGGACTGATCACCGAGTAGATGGAATACTGCAACATCAACAACTGGTCGCCCACCGAAATGGCCAAGGCACCACCAGAGCCGCCTTCGCCAATGATGGTGACGATGATGGGCACCTCCAGCTGCGCCATTTCAAAGATGTTGCGGCCAATGGCTTCAGCCTGGCCACGCTCCTCGGCGTCAATGCCGGGGTAGGCGCCGGGGGTGTCGACAAAGGTGAAAACAGGCAACTTGAATTTTTCGGCGGTTTTCATCAACCGCAGCGCCTTGCGGTAACCCTCGGGCTTGCTCATGCCAAAGTTGCGCAACCCGCGCTCTTTGGTGTCACGCCCCTTTTGCTGGCCAATCACCATGCACGGCGTGCCGTTGAAGCGCGCCAGACCGCCCACAATACTCAGGTCGTCGGCAAAATGCCGGTCACCGTGCAGCTCGACAAAATGGGTGAAGATGTCGTTGATGTAGTCCAGCGTATAAGGACGCTCGGCGTGGCGGGCGATCTTGGTGATCTGCCAGGGTGTCAGGTCGCTGTAGATGTCTTTGGTGAGCTGCTGGCTTTTTTTGGCCAGCTGGTTGATTTCGGCCGAAATATCAACGGCCGACTCGGTTTGCACGTAGCGCAGTTCTTCGATCTTGTTTTCCAGCTCGGCAATGGGGGTTTCAAAGTCGAGAAATGTTTTTTTGGCCATTTGCAATCCTTCATCAGTTGAGGTCAGAGCAAAATTGCTTGGCAATTCTTGGTCTGACCCGCAAGGTCTAGTAACTCACCGGCAGCGGGTCCAACGAGCGCCAAATATACCAAGTCGCCACGGTGCGGTATGGCGCCCAGGCTTGGGCCACTTCGCGCGCGTCGCTGCGGCTGACCACGTCGCCCGAGAAGTAGCATTGGCTGATGCCATTGATCAGGCCGACGTCGTCCAGCGGCAGCACGTTGGGCCGCATCAAATGAAAAATCAGGAACATCTCGGCCGTCCAGCGGCCAATGCCACGAATGGCCACCAGTTCGGCAATGATCGCTTCGTCGTCCATGTTGCCCCAGGCGTCGACATGAACCACACCGCCGTCAAAGTGCAGCGCCAGGTCCACCAGGTATTCCACCTTGCGTGCGCTCAGGCCCGCAGCGCGCATGTCGTCAATTTTGAGACGCAGCACCTGCGCTGGCGTGATTTGGCTCGACAGCTGGGCAAACCGGTCCCAGATGGTTTGCGCTGCCTTAACCGAGATTTGTTGACCGACCACGCTGCGTGCCAGCGTCACAAACGCGTCACCACGGCTTTGCAGACAAGCGGCACCAAACCGCGGGATCAGCCGCTTCATCACCCGGTCTTTTTTCATCAGGTGCTTGCAGGCGTCGGCCCAATACGCGGGCGCGGCAACGTTCGAATCGGCTGTGCTCACTGCACCGCTTCCCAGGTGGTACCGGCAGCCGAGTCCTTCAAGGCAATGCCCTGTGCCAGCAGGTCCTGGCGGATACGGTCAGCTTCGGCAAAATTTTTGGCTGCCTTGGCCGCAGCACGCTGGGCAATCAACGCGGCAATCGCATCATCATCCAGTGCAGCGCCCGATTGCAAATACGTCCTGGCATCGTCTTGCAGCAGCCCCAGGCAGCCGCCCAGCGCCTTGAGCAAGCCTGAGAGTTCGGCGGATCGCGTGCGGTTGACTTCAGAAGCCAGGTCAAAAAGCACCGACACCGCCTCCGGCGTACCAAAGTCTTCGTCCATCGCTGCCTTGAAACGCGCCGCGTAGTTATTGCGCCAGTCAATCTCAGTCGCTTGCGGCGGCACTGCCGCCAAGCTGGTGTAGAGACGCTTGAGCGCCTGGCGCGCGTCGTCCAGGTGCGCGTCGCTGTAATTGAGCGCACTGCGGTAGTGCGAGCGCACGATGAAGAACCGCAGTGTTTGCGCGTCGTACCTGGCCAGAATTTCACGGATAGTGAAAAAGTTGCCCAGGCTTTTGGACATTTTTTCGTTGTCACGCGTGACAAAACCGTTGTGCATCCAGAAGCGCGCCAGTGGCACGCCGTTGGCGCCTTCGCTTTGCGCAATTTCGTTCTCGTGGTGCGGAAACTGCAAGTCGGCACCCCCGCCATGGATATCCACTGTTTGCCCGAGCAATTGGCCACACATGGCCGAGCATTCAATGTGCCAGCCCGGGCGCCCCAAGCCAAACGGGCTGTCCCACTTGGCATCAGCCGGCTCGGTCGGCTTGGCCGACTTCCACAACACAAAATCCAGCGGATCGGTCTTGCCGTCAGCCACCGCCACGCGCTCACCGGCGCGCAATTCGTCGAGCGACTTGCCGCTGAGCTTGCCGTAGCCGACAAATTTGCGTACAGCGTAATTCATGTCACCGTCACCGCTCTGGTAGGCCAGGCCCTTTTCTTGCAACCGGCCGATCAGCGCCAGCATCGACGGCACATGCTCGGTGGCACGCGGCTCGTGCGTCGGGCGCAGGATGCCCAGGGCATCGGCATCTTGGTGCAGCGCGTCGACCATGCGGCGGGTCAAGCTGCGGATCGATTCGCCGTTTTCCAATGCGCGCTTGATGATCTTGTCGTCGATGTCGGTGACGTTGCGCACATGCGTCACGCGCAGGCCACTGGCTTCGAACCAGCGGCGCACCACGTCAAACGCCATCATGGAGCGCGCATGACCCAAATGGCACAGGTCGTACACCGTCATGCCGCACACGTACATACGCACATGGCCGGGCTCGCCCGGAGAAAATGCCTCGACCGAACGGGACAGGGTGTTGAAGATTCGCAAAGTCATGGGTTGGGGGGATTTCAGCCACGCCAAAGGCTTCAAAAAGTCTCTGGGCTACAATTTCGGGCAGTATAAAGCCCTGCTCATTTGGCTTTTAGATGCCCCCTTCGCTGCGACCCATTTTTCCACCCATGAACCCAATTGCAGGCCTGATATTCAAGTTGTTGCGCCTGCTGGCCGTGGTTGGGGTGTGCGCAGGTTCTGCAGCCCATGCTGACCTTTACAGCGACGCCAGTCGGCTGATGCAAGACAACAAATTGGCCGAGTCGCTGCAGATAGTTGAAACTTTTCTGGCCGACAAGCCCCAGGACCCCCGGATGCAATTCCTCAAGGGCTTGATCTTTCGCAAACAGGAAAAGACTGCGCAGGCCATCGCCGTTTTCACCAAGCTGACCCAGGACTTTCCCGAGTTACCCGAGCCCTACAACAACCTTGCCGTGGTGTACGCCAGTCAGGGGCAGTTTGACAAGGCACGCACGGCGCTCGAGACCGCCATCCGCAACCACCCAGGTTACGCCACAGCGCACGAAAATCTGGGTGATGTGTATGCCATGCTGGCGCGTCAGTCGTATACCAAGGCACTCGAAATTGACGCGGGTAATGCGGCGTTGCAACCCAAGATCGCGGGCATTGCATCTGTGCTGCAGCCCATCGGCGCGGCCTCAGCGACAAGGCAATGAAGCCTGGGCGCATGCTGGTAAAAATCTTTTCTTTTATCGACTCAAGGAGTTTTCAATGTGGCTGAAAAAGTTTGGCAAATTCGTCGCCACAGTGCTTGGTGCCGCAGGTCTGTGCGGCGCACCGCTGCTGGCCTTGGCCGAAGGCGCACCGCAGGTCAAATTTGTTACCTCGGCGGGCGACTTCGTCGTTGAGTTATACCCCGACAAAGCGCCCAAAACGGTTGACAATTTTCTCCAGTACGTCAAGGACAAACACTACGACGGCACGATTTTCCACCGCGTCATCGCCAACTTCATGATCCAGGGCGGCGGATTCGACGCCAACTACGTGCAAAAGCCCACGCGCGCGCCGGTCGAACACGAAGGCCGCCAAGCGCTTGAAAAAGGTGGCCCACGCAATGTCACCGGCACCCTGGCCATGGCCCGCACCAGCGACCCGCAGTCGGCCACGGCGCAGTTTTTCATCAACGTCAAGAACAACGGCTTTCTCGACCCGGTGGTAATTCCCCCGGGCGACCCGGTACCAGAATTCCAGTACCAGGGCGAGGTCTACAAAAATACCCCGCGTGCTGAACTGCTCAACGCGCGCAAACTGTTTGGCTACACCGTGTTTGGCCGCGTCATCTCGGGCATGGACGTGGTCGAACAAATCAAGGCCACACCGACTGGCCCCGGCGGCCCGTTTGGCTCCGACGTTCCCAAAACTCCTGTTCTTATCAACTCTGCAACCCTGGTGAAATAAATCATGAGCAACCCCAAAGTCGAACTGCACGTCAAAAACTACGGTGTCATCACCCTGGAACTCGACGCTGACAAAGCGCCCAAGTGCACCGCCAACTTCCTGGCCTATGTGAACAAGGGCCACTACAACAACACCATTTTTCACCGTGTCATCCCCGGCTTCATGGTGCAAGGCGGCGGCATGGAACCCGGCATGGCGCAAAAACCCTGTGACGCACCGATTGAAAACGAAGCCAACAACGGTCTGAAAAACCTGAACTACACGGTGGCGATGGCGCGCACCGGCGACCCACATTCGGCTACCGCGCAGTTCTTCATCAACGTCGCCGACAACGGTTTTCTGAACCATACCGCACCCAGCCAACAAGGCTGGGGTTACGCGGTGTTTGGCAAGGTTGTTGCTGGCACCGAAGTGGTCGACCAGATCAAAAAGGTCAAGACCGGCCGCAAGGGATACCACGACGACGTGCCGCTGGAAGACGTGGTGATCGAAAAAGCGGTCGCCCTGTAAACCGTCGGGGTGCCCTTACCCCCACCTGTTTGGCACGCGCGATTCATGACCGGCCGTTGCGACATCGCGAGACCGCAGACCACGGCTTCCCAAGCACCGGTGCATTGGCGCAACATCGACATCATCTCTGACCTGCACCTGCAGGCCAGTGCACCCGCCACCTTTGCGGCATGGCGCGACTACATGGCGCGCACACCGGCCGACGCGATGTTTATTCTGGGTGACCTGTTTGAGGTGTGGGTGGGCGACGACATTGTGGGCGCTGCCGACGACCCAGAAGCCGATTTCGCCCGGCAGTGCCAAGCCATTCTGCAAGCCACCGCGCAGCGCCTGCCGATTTACTTCATGCACGGCAACCGCGACTTTCTGCTCGGTGCAAGCTTCGCCCAAGCAGCCGGCATGACCTTGCTGAGCGACCCGCATGTCTTGGCGTTTGACCAACAACGCTGGCTGCTCTCGCATGGCGATGCGCTGTGTGTCGGCGACGTAGACTACCAGCAGTTTCGCCAGCAGGTACGCAACAGCGCATGGCAAAACAGCTTTTTGGCCAAGCCGCTGGCCGCGCGCCAGGCCATCGCGCACGGCCTGCGTGCCCAAAGCGAAGCGCGCAAAAGCGGGGGGGCAAGCTACGCCGATGTGGATATGGCACTGGCGCAGCAATGGCTGGGCAATGCAAAGGCCGACACACTGATCCATGGCCATACGCACCGCCCTGGCGAACACCGGCTCAATCCGGGCGAAGCAACCCCACGACAGCGCATCGTCCTCAGCGACTGGGATGCCGAGGCGCGTCCACCCCGGCTCGAGGTGCTGCGCCTGCGCGCCGGGTTTGCTCCCCAGCGCGTGGCCTTGGACTCAGGGCTTTAACAAAACCTTCAGGGTGTTTTGCAGGCGCCGCGCGTGCGCCGCGTCAAATGCGCCGCTCAGCACGGTGGCCGCGTCCTGGCCCCAGGTTTCACGCGGCGCCGGGTCGTTGCGACGCGTTAGCAGTTGCAACTGCAGCATGCGCCGCGCACTCAATTGCTCGGCTGGGGTTGGCACTTCAGCGGCCATTTCCAGGCGCAGCAGCGCGGTACTGGCCTCGCCCGTGGGCGCTTGCGAAACCGCCTTGACCCAAGCCCCACGCACCGCGGGCGCGACGCGGCCGCCCAACTCCTGCACGCCGGGCACTTGCGCGCCGTCGCGCTTTTCCCAGGCGGTCAACAGTTGCGTCAGCGCCTCACCATGCGCTTGCGCGGCCAATTTACGCAGCGCAAACTGCGCCTGCTCCAGCGCGTCACGCTGGGCCCGAAAAGCGGCATCACCCAACCGCGGTGCTTCGGGACGCTCGCCATAGGCCGGGCGATCACCCCGGCCACCGCGCAGCGCGCCGCGGTCGTCGTTGCGACCAGGGCCACGCGCGCCGTCACGGCCGGCATCCCGAGCGCCAGGGCGACCCGCGTCTTTGCGCTCACCAAACTTGCCACCGCGGCCGGGCGCCACAGGCGTGTCTTTTTTCATGCCGGGCCGGTCATCGCCACGCATCGCAACCACCGGTTTGCGCGTTGGTGCCGGTTGGCTTGTCGCACTGGCGGCCTTGGCACCGGCAGCAGCATCCGACGCTTCGGCTGGCACATCCGCTGATGGCGCCTCGGTCGGGGCCTCAGACGCTACGTTTTCAGTAGCTTCTTGCACTTTATCTACAAGGGCTAGCGCCTCTTTTTCTTCAGAAGTCTGGTCGCTGGCTGCCACTGCTGCCTGGGCCTGGGCCTGACCACGCAAGGCGGCGTCAAGCGCCGCCATGGCATTGCGGATGGCTTGGGCGTCACCCGACGCGTTGGCCGCTTGCAGTGCCTTGGACGCTTCCAGCACCACCTGATCATGCGCGCTCAGAGCGCTTTGGGCTTTTTCGCGCTCAGCGGTCTTGCGGTTAAAGGCTTCGTCAATGGGTTTGCGGAAGGCGTCCCACAGCTTCTGCTCCTGGCGCCGATCTACCGGCACCCGATGCACCTCAGCCTGCCAGCGTTGTTGTAGCGCCTTGACCGCATCAATGCGCAGAACAGGCTCGGCGCCCAGTGCCTTGGCCTCGACGATCATGGCGTGGCGAACGGACAGGCTTTCCTTTTGCAGCACTTCAAGCGGTGCAGCGGCTTCGTCGATGGCGGTTTTCCACAGCGGTTGCAGCTCGGTGTACAACTTTTCGCCCACGTGGCCAGACTCGCGCCAGCGGTCGGCAAACTGGTGCAGCACGCGCGCAAAGCCTTTCCAGTCATCGTCCAGCGCGACGCGGTTGGCCGCAGCCCATGCTTTGACTTCGTCGATCAAGGCCAGGCGCTGCGCGCGGTGCTCAGCGGTTTCCGCCTTGAGCTTGTCCAGCCAGGCTTCCACCACCTTGTGCGCCTCGTTGCAGGCTTCATCAAAACGTTTCCACAGCGCGTGGTTGGGCACGCCACCCTGGTCGGTCAGCTTCCACTGCTCACGCAACTGGCGCAATGTCTCCTGCATCTTGCGCCCGCCCATGGCTTGGCCCTCAGGGCGCTTGAGCAAGCCCTCGGCCTTGGCCACCAGTTCCTCGCGCAACTGGTCAGCACGCCAGCGTTGCCAGCCTTCGAGTTCACCGGCCGCAGCCAGCGCACCGTGCGCCTCGTTTTCGAGCTTGTCGTCGATCAGTCGGCCAAATTCTTTGAGTGCGTTGCGCAAGTTGTTGGCTGCAGCGACACTCGCCTTGCTGTGACCAGTGGTAACTTCTTGCTCTAATTTAGTGAGCGCCTCACGCACAGCGGATATGGCCTTGGCCTTGATTTCAGGATCAACAGGAGCTTTTGCGGGTTTCGCCACCGCCTCCAGCGGGATACCGCGTGCCAGGCGCAGCTCATCGGCCCACACTGGCACGTTGGGCAACGGCGTGCTGGCGTCTTCGGCGGCGGCAACCGTCAGCGCCAGGGCCTCATTGAACGCATCCCACACCAGGCCCAGTTGCGCCTGGGACGCCTGCAACAGCGGCGGGAACTTGGCGTCAACACTGGGCCAGTTGGCATCGCCCGCCAGTGCAGCGGCCTCAGCCTGCCAATTGCCGACATCGGCGCTGAGTGCCGCCTGCGCGGCTTGGGCATCACGCCAGGGTTTGGTTGACAGCACCTCGATGCGCTGCGCGACCAGCACCGCCGCTTCGCGCTGCACCTGCACCCGGTGCTGCAGGTCTTCGATGGCGCGCACGCGCTCGACCAACTGCGCTTTCAGCTCGGCCAGCGGCTCCTTGCTCAGCGGTGCGCCGGCCTTGGCTGCGTCGCGCTGCCAGGCCAGGGCGTCAGCAAGATTGAGCTTGGGCAGCGCCAGCAACGCACGCGCCTTGTCGGCCCACTCCTGCGCGATGGAAGCCTGGGCCTTGCTGCGCTTGATCTCGTCGAGCCTTTCACGAACCAACTTGGCCGCGCCCTTGTCTTTGCTGCTGAGTTCCTTGAACACTAGCTGCAATTGCTCTAAACCGGGCTCACCGGCAAGCCATTCGCGAATGCACGCCATGCGCTCACCCGAGGTCTGGGCAGAAAAAGCGCCGTGCGTCAGCGCGTCCAGCGGGTGCGCGTCGGGCACGGTTGCAGGTGCAGCAGACACGTCAGAAAGTGGAACGCCTGAGTTGGTTTTGGAAAAGGGAAACATCGAATGGACGAAGGCAAAAAAAATAACGGCCCATCGGCCAGACCGACGGGAACAGGGCCGTTATTTTCGCCGCGTTTTGGTGGCGAACAAAAAAGATTTGCGGTTGGCCTATTGCGTGGCCAGATTGAGCTCGGCACGCGGCTGCCATTTGGCCTCTGGCGCCAGCGCCTTGGCAGCCCCCAAAAACAGGCGCGCCATCGGTAGCTGCAGACTGGCCAAGTGGTCGCGCACCGCCACACCACGTTGAACCGCCAGCGCCTGCATCGCCGACTCCGAGGCGTCCATATTCGCCAGCAACAGGGCTTCCATATCGGGCACCGGGATGTCCTTGGTCATGCCAATCAGGTTGCGCGGTTTGGGGAAGTCAGCACGCTTGTAAACCGCTCGCAAGAGGACTGGGTATTCGTGCGGAGTCACCGGCAACGGATTCTTGTCCGCGGCTGCAGTACCGCTGGCCGCACGCCGCTTTTCGGCTTGCACCAGCGCTTGCAGTTGCACCCGCTTGTAGGCGTCGCGCTCGACTTCCAGGCTGGCGGTGCCGATCACCGTCATCTTCAGCGCAGGCCGATCCTGCAAGGCCTTGGCCACTTTGGCCAAGCCAGCTTTGGCAGCGTCGCTCAGCACAGCCGAGCCGGCGTCAAAACTGACCACACTAAGCTCTTCACCGCCACCACCGAACGCGCTGGCCAGCAAGCTGAACGGCGCGGTGATGGCCTTGGCGATGAGGTTGCCAATGATCCTGAAGACGATCGGCATCAGGCGAAACTGCGGGTCGTTGAGCGAACCGCTAACCGGCAGGTCGATGTCGATCACGCCGTGACGATCAGCCAGCAAGGCCACCGCCAGCTTGACCGGCAGGCTGCTGGTGGCGTCAGGCACTTTGTCGCCAAACTTGAGCTGGTTGAGCACCAGTTTGTTGTTGGCGGTGAGTTGGCCGTCAGGTAGCACCTTGTAAGCCACGTCGACGCTGAGCTTGCCGCGCTCGATGCCGTAGCCGGCGTAGCGTGCCGAGTAAGTCGACAGCGGCGCCAGTTCCAGGTCACGCACCTTGCCGGTGATGTCCAGCGCCACCGGTTGCACCAGCGGGTTAACCTTGCCCAGCACCTCCAGCGTCGCTGTGCCCTGGGCGCGCCCGCGCAGCGCCAGGTCGGCGAGTTCAACCGCGCCATTAACTGGCTCGGAAGAAAACGCGCTGAGCTTGCCCACCAGCTCGGTCAGGTCGGCTGAATAATTGGGTTTGATGAAGCGGTCGGTAAAGTTGACATGCCCACCGACCAGACTGACCGGGCCAAAGTGGATCAGCGCAGGGGCTGACGCCGCAGCGACGCCAGTGGCAGCTGTCTCAGTTGGCGCTGCGGGCTTGGTCAGGTCCTGCAGGTTCAGGCGCCCTGCCTCACTGAGGATGACACGGGCATAAAAATCACTGAGAACTGTGCTGGCCACGTCCACCCTGGGTGCAGCACCGGGCGCCAGCGCCACGTTCAAGCCGTTCAGGTTCAGGCTCTTCCAATTGAGCAGTTCCTCGGCAGGCTGCAGCGGCTCGGCCTGTGCCAGGGTTTGCACCTGCAAGTTGTCCAAGGCGGCGTCACCCGCCACGCCTAATGTGGTGCCCGCTGCGTCCAGCGTCAGGCTGACCCGGCCTTTGAAGCTGGTGTCGGCGCGCCGCAGCGACACGTTCAACACATCGCTGAGGTACGGCGCCAGCGCCTGCAACGGCAGTCGCGTCGCCGACAGGTCACCCTTGAGCGCGAGCGGGGTCAAGACGGTGCTGCCGCGCCAGGTCAGGCGCCCGGGTTCGGTATGACCATGGCGCGCACGCCCCGCCAGTGACACGGAAAACGGCTTTTTGCCGTCGCTGGCAAAGTCCTTGACTTGCAACGCCAGTTTGGACACCTCCAGTGCGACCGTGGGGCTCACCGCCGCATCGGCAAAGCCCAACGCGCCGTCGGCAACCTGGAATTCCTTGAGCGTCAACATCCAAGGCGGTGTGGTTTGCCTGGCCTGGTCGCGGCTGGGGTTGCGCGCAGGCGGCACCTTGAGCCAGTCATGAAACATCCAGTGGCCATCTGCAGCACGGCTGATATTGACTTTGGGTTGCGTCACCTGCAGCTTGCCCAGCACGATCGACTGGCGGCCCAAATCCAGCGTGGCATCTTGCAATTTGACACGGGCAGCGCTCGCCAGGGCAGTTTTTTGATTGCCCACGAGTGCCAACTTATCCAGGTCGAGTCTGACCAGGTTCAGCAGCGTCTGGCTTGGCTTGCCGGTCTGGGCGCCTGCCCACTGCACGCCCAGTTCAGCCGCCAAGGTACCTTCCAACCTGGGTGTGAGCACATCAGCCAGGTAAGGCGCGACCACGCGCAAAGGCAACCGGGACAGACTGATGGTCACATCAGCGGCCTGGTCGGTCGCCTGGCCCTGAAAATTGACACGGGCTGCTGCCAACTGCGCGCTGCCCTGCAGCGTCAGGGGTTGCGCAAAAGGCCAGGTCAAGGCGTGCGCCTGTAGCGCCAGGTCGCTCAGACGCATGTGTACCGCGCGGGCGGGCACCTGGTCCAGCCAATCCACTTCCCCCCTGAATACGACGACGTCCTGCACCGACAACCGCCACGCGTTGCTTGCAGCAGCATCCGACGGCTCAGCATCTTTTTTAACTTCAGAGCGCGTATCATCTGCGCTAACAGCTTTGTTTTTAGGAGCATCTTTGGCATCAACACGGTGGTTCAATGCCAGCAGATTGAGCATACCCGCGCGGTCCCGCTGCACCGTCAAACGCGGCGCGGTAAGCTCTATCCGGGCCAAGTCAACTTTTTGCTGCAGCGGCTGCACATCGCCCAGATCAATGGTCAAACGATCAAAACGCAGTAACTCTGCGGCGCTGACCTGACCCGAATCACCACCCTTGGGCGCTGTAGAGAGCCTGACACCACTGGCGGCGACTTGACCTGTGAGCGCCACAGACGCCTTTTCTTCCTGTTTGAACGCCAGCTGCAGGTCGGCTTCCAGCACCGCGGACTGCAACTGCACAGGCAGGTCAGCCGGCAGGTAGCTCAAATACGGTGCCAGATCCAGCCCTTTGAAGCGCAGTTGGGCGTCAGTTTTGCGCGTTTGCGCGAACGGGGTAGCGTTGGCGCTTGTATCAAAGGCGCTGCCATTCAGGTTAAAACTGAGCTTGGGACTGACCAGTACATCGCGCTTGGAATCAAGGTTGCTCAGAAAGGGCACACTCAGGTTCACCTGGCTGAGCCGGTGCACCCGCTTGTGTGGCGCGTCAGTGAAGGTTACTGCCGCATCCATCAGCACCAGGTTGTAGAGCGCGAAGTGAAGCGGTGTGCTGTCTTTTTGCTCAGGTTTCGCCGTGAATCTGGTCAACACGTCGTCAACGTCGTAGTGTCCGTCACCGGTGTGCGTGAGGTTCAACAAGGCAGATTCCAGCACCAGCCCATCTACCACTGGCGCCAGCCGCAGCAGCGATTGCAACTCCACATCCATATAAAAACGCTTGAGGGCAAACTGGGGTGAAGACTCTAACCCCGCTGCCGCAGGGCCTGCCACAGCCGCCCGGGCAACAGTTAGGTCAGTGACGGTCAACTCTAGCGACCAGGGTTTGAAGTCCACCGTACCCACTGTCACAGTGCGCCCCAGCTGCTCGCCCAAACGGGCTTGCAATTGTGATTTCAGCAACGGCGGCACACCCAACCAGCCCAGCAACCACAACGCCAGTAGCGCGGCGATTGCCCAGACCAGACGACGCAACCAAGGCTTGCCAAAGACCGACTTTTCAGGGTGAAGGGATGGACTCATGGAAACATATTTTGGAGCCAAAACTTGGCTGAAAAATGGACAGACAGTGTCAATTTATAACAAATTTAGCCATAACGATGTTATTTGATATGGTTGACTTGACATAATAAACACCCATAGAATCCGGCCAACCTTGACTTTGATCAGGGAATACCCTAACCGCTGCCGATCCCGGCAACATCATATTTCTGCATTACCACTAAAGAAAGCGCAGGATATTGATAGCGTAACAACCCAGGCGAGCTTTTAAATCTGCAGCACCCGTGCTGCGCATTTGAAACCACGCGCAAGAAGGAGAAGCTATGTCAGCATCTAAAAATTTGTCTCTCAGCCTGCGACGCGTCAGCACGACCGTAGCCAAAGGTTTTTTCGAACTCACCCACAACAGCTTCGCCTTGATCGGCGTGGCTGTTCTCTTTGTTGCCATCGCGCTGTTTGCTCGCCCGGAGCTGCGCCAGATTGGTGAAATCAAGTTGTTTGGCTGGTTGCAAGAACGCCAATTTGAGACCACTGGCCTGGTGAGCGACCCAGTGGCCAGCGAACGCGCCACAGCCGCCGACCCACAAGACCTGCCCAAACAACAAGCCAGCGTCGCCCTGTGGCTCAGCAAAAAGTACCGCATTGCGCCTGAGCCCTTGAGCGCACTGGTGTCTGAGGCCTACGATATTGGCAAGCGCGTGCGCCTGGAGCCAACGTTGATTTTGGCGGTCATGGCAATTGAGTCGGGCTTTAACCCTTTTGCCCAAAGTCATGTCGGCGCGCAAGGTCTGATGCAGGTGATGACCCGCGTGCATAGCGACAAATACGAGAGTTACGGCGGCAAGTTTGCGGCGTTTGACCCGCTGGCCAACCTGCGTGTGGGTGCCAAGGTGCTGCAGGACTGCATTCGCGCAGCTGGTTCGGTCGAAGGTGGCCTGAAATACTACGTCGGCGCAGCCAATATGGAAGACGATGGCGGCTACGCTGCCAAGGTCATGGCCGAATATGGCCGCCTGCAGCGTGTGGCCGACGGCGGCAAAGAACCGATCTGGACTCAACCCATCATGACCAAGCGAGAGCCTGTCGAGCCGACCCCCACCGAACCCGCAGAAGTAACTGCGATTAAATCGGCCACCGTGGCTCTGAACTGAGGGGCTCAGCTAAAATCCGGTCGGTACGCGACTGGCGATAGGCACCCTGCCCTGCAAGGCCAGGCTGCTGAAGTGGGAACACCACGGGGGAGCGTACCGCAAAGCCTGTAACGGTTTTGTGATCAGCCGTTCGCCTGGGCACCTTAACCTAAGCCCACGTCTTTAAGGACTGCCATGTTCAACCGCAACATTCTCATCGAGCAAACTGACCCCGAGCTGTTTGCCGCCATCCAAGCTGAAAACCAGCGCCAGCAAGACCACATCGAGCTGATCGCCAGTGAAAACTATGCATCCCCCGCCGTCATGGCCGCGCAAGGCACACAACTGACCAACAAATACGCCGAAGGCTACCCCGGCAAGCGCTACTACGGCGGCTGCGAGTTTGTTGACATCGCCGAGCAGCTCGCCATTGACCGTGTGAAGCAAATTTTTGGCGCAGAAGCGGCCAACGTGCAACCGCATTGCGGTGCCAGCGCCAATGAAGCGGTGTTTCTGGCCTTTTTGAAACCCGGCGACACCATCATGGGCATGAGCCTGGCCGAAGGCGGCCACCTGACCCACGGCATGGCGCTGAACATGAGCGGCAAGTGGTTCAACGTGGTGAGCTACGGCCTGGATGCTGCCGAGGCCATCGACTATGACGCGATGGAAAGCAAGGCGCATGAACACAAGCCAAAATTGATCATAGCCGGTGCCAGTGCTTATTCTCTAGCTATTGATTTTGAACGCTTTGCCAAGGTGGCCAAAGACGTTGGCGCGATCTTCATGGTTGACATGGCGCACTACGCCGGCCTGATCGCCGCCGGTGTGTACCCCAACCCGGTGCCGCACGCCGACATTGTGACCAGTACCACGCACAAGAGCCTGCGCGGCCCACGTGGGGGCATCATTTTGATGAAGTCGCAATATGAAAAAGTCATCAACAGCGCCATCTTCCCTGGCCTGCAAGGCGGCCCGCTGATGCACGTGATTGCCGCCAAAGCGGTGGCTTTCAAGGAAGCACTGCAGCCCGAATTCAAGGTTTACCAGCAACAAGTAGTCACCAACGCCCGCATCGTCGCCGAAACCCTGACCGCACGCGGCCTGCGCATTGTGAGCGGCCGCACGGAATCGCACGTGATGCTGGTCGATTTGCGCTCCAAGCACATCACTGGCAAGGAAGCCGAGGCCGTGCTGGGCAGCGCGCACATGACCATCAATAAGAATGCCATCCCCAATGACCCCGAAAAACCGATGGTGACCAGCGGCGTGCGCGTTGGCACCCCGGCCATGACGACCCGTGGTTTCAAGGACGAAGAAGCGCGCCTGACTGCAAATTTAATAGCAGATGTGCTAGATAATCCAAGGGACAGCGCCAATATTGATGCAGTTCGTGCAAAAGTGCATGCGCTGACCAGCCGCTTCCCGGTCTACGGCTGATCACTGCTGCAGCTGACGATGAAATGCCCTTTCTGCAGTCACCCCGACACCCAGGTGGTGGAAACGCGGGAGTCTGAAGATGGGGGCTTCATCCGCCGCCGGCGCCGCTGCGCGTCGTGCGACAAGCGCTTTACCACCTATGAGCGCCCGGAAGTCAACTTTCCGGCCATCGTCAAAAAAGACGGTCGGCGTATTGAATACGAGCGCGCCAAGTTGCTGGCCTCGATGAAGCTGGCGCTGCGCAAACGCCCGGTCAGTACAGAGCAGGTTGACGCGGCGGTGGAGCGTATTGAAGAAAAGCTCTTGAACCTGGGCCTGCGCGAGGTGCTTTCCACCCGCATTGGCGAGCTGGTGATGCGCGAATTAAAGAAGCTCGACAAGGTGGCCTATGTGCGCTTTGCCAGCGTCTACCGCAGCTTTGAGGACATGGACGACTTTCGCACGCTGGTGGATGAGGTGGGACGGTAAAGCTCATCCGGCACGCTTTCATTGGGCGTTGGCCGCTGCGCTCACCTGTTCCAACCTGGAAGAAACGGCGACAACCTGCGCGGCCAGGCATAGCACGGGTGTGGCGAAGGGAACTATCGGGAAGACCTGTTTTGTTTGCCGCGAGTGCAGACTGCAGGAAAGCGCGCGCCGCAACTCAAGCAGACGCTGGCTGCCTGGCATGACGCTGGCCGACATAGGTGAAGGCAAACGCCAACGCCTCATGCAATGACTCTTCAATGGCCGCGCGTTCTTTTTCTGACAAGTAAAACATCATGTCAACGTCATGGCGAACATAGCGCGCTGGCAGCCGGTTGAGCGCCATGCAAGCCACATCGGCCAACATGCCAGCGTCGTAATCGGGATAAGAACCAGAGAGCCGCGCAACGGCTTCAAAAACGGCACGTTCGTAATAGTTGTGCACTTGCTCAAAGTTGAAAATCATGATGGTTTGTGTGTGCCAGCGCTCTAACTGATCAACCCCAGTTCACCAGGAACCCTGTGCAACCTATAACGAACATGAGCCGTAATATACAGCAATAATTGCCCTAGATGTGATGCTTTGGAGCTACAAAAGGTGTAGCGGAAAGAAAAATTTGAGATATAGTTCAAGGCTCGCGTCGGGTTTTGAAACGAAGTGCGTGACGGCAGCAGTTGCTATCATTCATTCATGTCATATTTCCGCCAGATTGCCAATACACACCAGGAGACCTCTTCCATGAGTACCAAAGAAAGTGCTGCCATCGGTCAATTGCTCAGTTTGCTTGAATCCCGCTATGCCATTCGTGTCTTGTGGGCACTCAAAGACGGCCATCCACAAACCTTTCGCCTGCTGCAAGACAGCGTGGGCGGGATCACCCCCAACACACTGAACACCCGCATCAAGGAACTGCGTGCGGCTGGTCTGATGGACCACGGCAGCCATGGCTACATGGTGACCAGCATGGGCGCTGATTTACTCAAGCGCATGGGCGATTTGTCGGCTTTTGCCAGCAAGTGGGCCGCCAGCCAGGCCAAGAAACACGCCTGATCGACCGCCAGCTATTTCCATTCACCACCGCAAGCACACCTCTGTCTCATGGCCAAAACACCTTCCGGACTCGACTATACCGACGACATCACAGGCGCAGGCAGCACTGCGGCTGCAGGCCAACAGGTCACCGTGCACTACACGGGCTGGCTTTTCCAGGACGGCGCCCAGGGCGCCAAGTTTGACTCCAGTCACGACCGTCGCGACCCTTTTGTCTTCAAGCTGGGTGCAGGCATGGTCATCCGCGGTTGGGATGAAGGCGTAGCCGGTATGCGTGTTGGCGGAACCCGCACACTCATCATCCCACCTGAGCTGGGTTACGGTGCACGCGGCGCTGGTGGCGTCATCCCGCCCAATGCGACACTGAAGTTTCAAGTCGAACTGTTGTCGCTGACCTGAGTTCACGGCCGATATCTCGGGCCTGTGATTGTTTGTTCAGTGCACGAGTGACGTCTACCGAGCCGGTTGATTCGGTTCGCTGTCTTTTTTTCTGGTGCAGCCCTTGAATTCAACGCCCCTGACACCATTTCTGGCGCATCCTTTTCTGAAAACAGCCATTCCGCATGACCGAAACAAACCCCACTACCGCGGCAACAGACAAACCCGCTGCTACCCCTGAAACAGTCAACCCGCAAGCCACAGGGGACATGGCCGCAGTCATAGCCAACTTCGAGGCCGAGTCGCTGGCCAAGTGCCAAGCCGATCTGGCTGACTTGCAAGCCAAAAGTGCGGAGTTGGCCGACCAGTATTTGCGCGCCAAGGCCGACGCAGAAAATGCGCGGCGCCGTGCCGAAGACGAGGTTTCCAAAGCCCGCAAATTTGCGCTGGAAGGCTTCGCCGAGAGCTTGCTGCCCGTGATCGATAGTCTGGAGGCTGGCCTGTCCATCAAGGACGCGACCCTGGAACAAATCCGTGAAGGTTCGCAAGCGACCCTGCGTCAGTTGATCGCGGCGCTGGAACGCAACAAAGTCATCGCTGTCAATCCTGCTGCGGGCGCCAAGTTTGACCCGCATCAGCACCAGGCCATCAGCGTCGTGCCAGCAGATCAAGAAGCCAACACGGTGGTTACCGTGTTGCAGAAGGGCTATCTGATCGCCGAGCGTGTCTTGCGTCCAGCCCTGGTGACCGTCTCGGCACCCAAATAAACCATCATCCGACTTGAAATATTTCAAGTCATCCACAAGTTACCAACATCTGACAATTTAGGAGTTCACACCATGGGAAGAATTATTGGCATCGACTTGGGCACCACCAATAGCTGCGTGGCCGTCATGGAAGGCAACACCGCCAAAGTGATTGAAAACGCCGAGGGTGCGCGCACCACGCCGTCGATCATCGCCTACCAAGAGGATGGCGAGGTGCTGGTGGGTGCCTCGGCCAAGCGCCAGGCCGTCACCAACCCGAAGAACACGCTGTACGCAGTCAAACGCCTGATCGGTCGCAAGTTCACCGAAAAAGAAGTGCAAAAAGACATCGACCTGATGCCGTACAAGATTGCTGCCGCCGACAACGGCGACGCCTGGGTTGAAGTGCGCGGCACGCGCATGGCACCGCAGCAGATCAGCGCCGACGTGCTGCGCAAGATGAAAAAGACCGCCGAAGATTACCTCGGCGAACCGGTGACCGAAGCGGTGATCACCGTTCCGGCTTACTTTAACGATGCACAGCGCCAGGCCACCAAGGATGCTGGCCGCATCGCCGGTCTGGAAGTCAAGCGCATCATCAACGAACCCACCGCTGCGGCGCTGGCCTTCGGCATGGACAAGAACGAAAAGGGCGACCGCAAGATCGCCGTCTATGATCTGGGCGGCGGCACGTTCGACATCTCGATCATCGAAATTGCCGATGTCGACGGCGAAAAACAATTTGAAGTGCTCTCCACCAACGGCGATACCTTCCTCGGTGGTGAAGACTTCGACCAGCGCATCATCGACTACATCATTGCCGAGTTCAAGAAAGAGCAAGGCGTTGACCTGTCCAAAGACGTGTTGGCCTTGCAGCGCCTGAAAGAAGCCGCCGAGAAAGCCAAGATCGAGCTCTCCAGCAGCGCCCAGACCGACATCAACCTGCCCTACGTGACGGCCGATGCTACCGGCCCGAAGCACCTCAACATCAAGCTGACCCGCTCCAAGCTCGAGTCCCTGGTTGAAGAGCTGATCGAACGCACCATTGCACCGTGCCGTACCGCCCTGAAGGATGCTGGCGTCAGCGCTGCAGACATCAACGACGTCATCCTGGTCGGCGGTATGAGCCGCATGCCCAAGGTCCAAGAGAAAGTCAAGGAACTGTTTGGCCGCGAGCCGCGCAAAGACGTCAACCCCGACGAAGCCGTGGCCGTGGGTGCCGCCATTCAAGGCCAGGTGCTCTCCGGCGACCGCAGCGACGTGCTGTTGCTCGATGTGACCCCCTTGAGCCTGGGCATTGAGACCTTGGGTGGCGTCATGACCAAGATGATCGCCAAGAACACCACCATCCCGACCAAGTTTGCGCAGACTTTCTCGACCGCCGACGACAACCAGCCGGCGGTGACGATCAAGGTCTACCAAGGCGAGCGCGAAATGGCCTCTGGCAACAAACTGCTGGGCGAATTCAACCTCGAAGGCATCCCGCCGGCAGCGCGCGGCATTCCGCAAATCGAAGTGTCGTTTGACATTGACGCCAACGGCATCTTGCACGTTGGCGCCAAGGACAAGGGCACAGGTAAAGAAAACAAGATCACGATCAAGGCCAACTCGGGTCTGTCTGAAGCCGAGATCCAGCAAATGGTCAAGGACGCTGAGCTCAACGCCGCCGAAGACAAGAAGAAGCTTGAAATGGTGCAGGCCAAGAACCAGGGTGAAGCCACTGTGCACAGTGTCAAGAAGAGCCTGACAGAGTACGGCGACAAGATTGACGCTTCCGAGAAAGACAAAATCGAAGCCGCCATCAAGGACCTGGAAGCCGCGCTCAAGGGCGACGACAAGGCTGCCATCGACGACAAGAGCGCAGCGCTGATGACGGCCAGCCAGAAATTGGGCGAAAAGATGTACGCCGATATGCAGGCCAAGCAGGCCGCCGAAGGTGATGCAACGCCGGGTGGAGCACAAGCCGAACCGCAAAGTAACGCAGCGCAAGACGACAATGTGGTCGATGCCGAAGTGAAAGAAGTCAAAAAACCCTAAACCCTGGTTTGGACGCTGCTTTGACACAGGCCACATGCGCCGCGTTGGGCACCCACAAGGTGCAACGCGGCGTTTGCATTGAAACCAGGCACCTATAGACCATGTCAAAAAAAGACTATTACGAAACACTGGGCGTTCCCAAAAACGCCTCAGATGAAGAAATCAAGAAGGCGTATCGCAAGCTGGCGATGAAGCATCACCCTGACCGCAACCAGGGCGATGCAGCCAAGGCGGCCGAAGAGAAATTCAAAGAGGCCAAGGAAGCCTACGAGATGCTCTCCGACCCGCAAAAACGTGCAGCCTATGACCAGCACGGCTTTGCTGGCGTTGACCCGAATATGCGCGGTGGCCCGGGTGGTGCCGACGCCTACGGCGGTTTTGCCGAGGCCTTTGGCGATATTTTTGGCGATATGTTTGGCCAACAGCGCGGTCGCGCCGGTGGCCGCCAGGTGTACCGGGGTAGCGACCTCAGCTACGCCATGGAAATCACACTGGAAGAAGCTGCCCGCGGCAAAGACGCGCAGATCCGCATTCCCAGTTGGGACAACTGCGACAGCTGTCACGGCAGCGGCGCCAAACCCGGCACCTCGGCCAAGACGTGCGGCACCTGCGGCGGCACCGGCGCGGTGCAGATGCGTCAAGGCTTTTTCAGCGTGCAACAAACCTGCCCGACCTGCCGCGGTACCGGCAAGGTTATCCCCGAGCCCTGCCCGTCATGCCATGGCCAGGGCAAAATCAAGAAGCAGAAAACCCTTGAAGTCAAAATTCCGGCAGGCATCGATGGCGGCATGCGCATCCGCAGCGCTGGCAACGGCGAACCCGGCACCAACGGCGGTCCGCCAGGCGACCTGTACATTGAAATCCGGCTCAAAAAACACGACATTTTTGAGCGCGACGGCGACGACCTGCACTGCTCGGTGCCCATCAGCATCATCACCGCCACTCTGGGTGGCGAAACTGACGTACCCACACTGGCAGGCAAGGCAGCCATCGACATCCCCGAAGGCACCCAAACCGGCAAACAGTTCCGCCTGCGTGGCAAGGGCATCAAGGGCGTGCGCTCGAGCTACCCCGGCGACCTGTATTGCCACATCTTGATTGAGACACCAGTCAAACTCACCGAGCATCAGCGCAAACTGCTGCGCGAACTCGACGAGTCGCTGAAAAAAGGTGGTGCCAAACACTCCCCCGCCGGCGACAGCTGGACCGACCGCCTCAAGAGTTTCTTCAGCTGATCTCCGATTGGCCGCCCCAAACGGCGCGCTTTGCCGCAGAATGATGCCACCCGACGCCCGTCGGCGTGGCATTCTTTTCAGAGGCTTGAACCATGAGCGTCACCATCACCTTTCTGGGCGGAGCCAGCACCGTCACCGGCTCCAAATACCTGGTACGTCATGACGGCAAAAGCTTGCTGATCGACTGCGGCCTGTTTCAGGGCTACAAACAGCTGCGTTTGCGCAACTGGTCACCGCTGCCTGTCGCGCCAGACCAGATCAACGCCGTTGTCCTGACCCATGCGCACCTGGACCACAGCGGCTATCTTCCCCTACTGGTCAAAGAAGGCTTTACTGGCCACGTCTTTGCCAGTACCGGCACGCGCGACCTGTGCCGCATCCTGTGGCCCGACAGCGGTCACATCCAGGAAGAAGACGCCGCGTTTGTCAACCGGCACAAACTCTCCAAACACGAGACCGCTTTGCCGCTGTACACCCGGCAAGACGCGCTCGACGCCCTGCCCAAAATCAAAACCGTGGGTTTTGACAAACCCTTCACACCCCTGCCAGGCTGGAAAGTAACGCTGTCGGGCGCGGGTCACATTCTGGGTGCGTCGAGTATCCTGCTTGAAGTAGCCGGACGACGCATCCTGTTCTCGGGTGATTTGGGACGCCCCGATGACCTGATCATGAGCCCGCCCGACGACGCGCCGCAGGCCGACACGGTGCTGATCGAGTCCACCTACGGCGACCGAACCCACCCGACCGAAGACCTGCTGGCCGAACTGGCCTTGGCCTTGCAGCGTGTGGCCAAGCGCGGAGGTGTGGCGGTGGTACCGGTGTTTGCCGTTGGGCGTGCCCAGGCGGTACTGCACGCCATCCACCTGCTCAAGCTCAAGGGCGCGTTGCCCAGTTCCTTGCCAGTTTTTCTGGACAGTCCGATGGCCGTTCACACGACGCATTTGTTCGAGGATCACCTGGGCGAGCATCGCCTGAGCCAGGCCGACAGCCGGGCGCTGACGCACAACGCCACCATGGTCAATAGCACCGACGAGTCCAAGGCGCTGGCCAGCCGCCACGGGCCGATGGTCATCCTCTCGGCCAGCGGCATGGCTACCGGCGGGCGCGTGTTACACCACCTGGCGCACTACGCGGGCGACCACCGCAACATGATCATCCTGACCGGCTACCAGGCGCCAGGCACCCGCGGGGCCACACTCGCCAGTGGCGCCAAGACCGTGCGCATTCACGGGCGCGACGTCGAAGTGAACGCCGAAGTGGTGCAACTGCAATCAGCCTCGGCCCACGCCGACGCCAATCAGCTCATCGCCTGGCTGCGCACCCTGCCCCAAGCGCCCGACCAGGTCTACGTGGTGCACGGCGAGGCTGGGCCCGCTGATACGCTACGTGGCCGCATCAAACGCGAGCTGGGCTGGCGCGCCCTGGTGCCCGAGCAGGGCTCCACCTGGCCGACTTGAAGCCCCGGGCAGCAACTAATAGCTATAGACTAAATAGCTATAGACGCTTAGATCAGAAGGGCTAGAGACCTTTTTTATGCAAGATTGCACAGGCGGTTACGTGCCAACGCGTACTCCGCCTTTAGCCGTGCCACCAACTCGGCAGTGCTTTGCACCTGGGTAATGGCGCCGATGCCCTGGCCACAACCCCAGATGTCCTTCCACGCTTTGGACTTGTCGCCACCAAAGTTCATCTTGCTGGGGTCGCTCTCGGGCAAATGTTGCGGGTCCAGCCCGGCGGCGCGAATGCTCGGTGCCAGATAGTTGCCGTGCACACCGGTAAACAGGTTGCTGTAAACGATGTCGTCCGAGTTGCTGTCCACAATGGCCTGCTTGTAGGCTTCTGCCGCGCGCGCCTCGTGCGTGGCAATGAAGGCCGAGCCAATGTAGGCAAAGTCAGCGCCCATGGCTTGCGCTGCAAGTATGGCGCCGCCGCTGGCAATGGAGCCGCTCAAGGCCAACGGGCCGTCAAACCACTGGCGAATTTCCTGCACCAGCGCAAACGGGCTTTTCACCCCGGCATGACCGCCCGCCCCTGCCGCCACCGCGATCAGGCCGTCGGCACCCTTCTCGATGGCCTTGTGCGCGTGGCGGTTGTTGATGACGTCGTGCAGCACCACGCCGCCGTAGCTGTGCGCTGCGGCATTGATGTCCTCGCGCGCGCCCAGGCTGCTGATGATGATCGGCACTTTGTAGTTGACACACAGCGCCATGTCGTGTTCAAGACGTTCATTGCTTTTGTGCACGATCTGGTTGATGGCAAAGGGGGCTGCGGGCTGCTCTGGGTGCGCAGCGTTATGCGCTTTCAAGCCCTCGGTGATCTCGATCAGCCAGTCTTCGAGTTGTTCGGCCGGGCGCGCGTTCAGCGCTGGCATGGCGCCCACCACGCCGCTGGTGCATTGCGCAAGCACCAGCTTGGGGGTGCTGATGATGAACAGCGGCGAGCCAATCACCGGGAACGGCAAGGCATTCAAAGGGGGCGGCAAGTGACGCATGGTAAATCCCGAGTTTATATATGAAAATAGCCTCTAGCCCTTATAAATAAAGCGCGAGAAGCTATGCTTAGTGCAGCAAACATGCTGCGCAACGAGTGGTTCAGGTCGGCCTAAAACGCATCCAGTGGCAAGGCGGTGACCGCTGCTGCGCCGTCGACAATGCTGTCGCGCAAACCTGGCACCTTGGTCAGGATGTGGTCGGCATAAAAGCGTGCAGTGGTGATCTTGGCCTGCATGAACGCCACATCGACCCCCTTGGCCACCTGTTCCTGCGCCACCAGCAAGGCGCGCGCCATTTGCCAGCCTGCCATCAGGTTGCCGCTGAGCATCAGGTAGGGCACGCTGCCCGCAAACACATCGTTGGGTTTGGCCTTGGTATTGCCAGCGACAAAGTCCACCACGTCGACGAACGCCAGGCGTGCGGCTGCCAGGCGCTTGGCCATCGCCACGGCGTCTGCTGTGCCGGTGGCGGTCAACGCCGCTTCGGTGGCTTGCACCTGAACCGCCAGCGCTTTGGCCGTCTGGCCGCCGTCGCGGCTGGTTTTGCGCCCCACCAAATCATTGGCCTGAATCGCGGTGGTGCCTTCGTAAATGGTCAAAATCTTGGCATCGCGGTAGTACTGGGCGCAGCCAGTTTCTTCAATAAAGCCCATGCCACCGTGCACCTGCACGCCCAAGCTGGTCACTTCCAGACTCATCTCGGTGCTGTAGCCCTTGATCAGCGGCACCATGAATTCATAGAAGGTCTGATTTTGCTTGCGGGTTTCGGCATCGGGATGGTGGTGCGCCGCGTCGTAGGCGGCAGCGGCCACACTGGCCAGCGCGCGGCAGCCTTCGGTGTAGGCGCGCATGGTCATCAGCATGCGCTTGACGTCGGGGTGGTGAATGATCGGGCCAGCCGCTGGCAACGAACCATCCACCGGGCGACTTTGCACGCGCTCTTTGGCAAACTCTGCCGCTTTTTGGTAGGCCCGGTCGGCAATGGCGATGCCCTGCACACCAACGCCGTAGCGCGCCGCGTTCATCATGATGAACATGTATTCTAGGCCGCGGTTTTCCTGGCCCACCAGGTAACCCACGGCACCGCCGTGGTCACCAAACTGCAGCACGCAAGTGGGGCTGGCCTTGATACCCATCTTGTGCTCGATGCTGACGCACTGCACGTCGTTGCGTGCACCTATAGCACCGTCTTTTCCAACCATGAATTTCGGCACCACAAACAGGCTGATGCCTTTGACGCCTTCGGGCGCACCAACCACCCGCGCCAGCACCAGGTGAATGATGTTGTCGGCCATGTCGTGCTCACCCCAGGTGATGTAGATTTTGGTGCCCGCAATTTTGTAGGTGCCATCAGGCTGCGGCTCGGCCTTGGTGCGCACCGCGGCCAGATCGCTGCCGGCTTGTGGCTCGGTCAGGTTCATGGTGCCGCTCCATTCGCCACTGACCAGCTTTTCCAGATAAACGGCGTTGAGCTCGTCGCTGCCTGCGGTCAGCAATGCCTCAATGGCACCGTCAGTGAGCAAGGGGCACAGGGCAAAACTCAGGTTGGCGCTGTTGACCATCTCACCCACCACCGAGCCAATGGTCTTGGGCAAGCCCTGACCACCAAAATCCACCGGGTGCTGCAGACCCTGCCAACCGGCCTGGGTAAATTGCTTGAATGCTTCCTTGAAGCCCGGGGTGGCTGTCACCACGCCGTCTTTCCAGGTGGTTGGGTTCTTGTCGCCTTCCCAGTTGAGCGGAGCCAGCACGCCCTCAGCAAACTTGGCGGCTTCTTCCAGCACGGCTTGCGCGGTTTCCAGACCGGCGTCTTCCATGCCGGGCAGTTGCGCAATCTGGTCAATTTTGGCCAGATGCTCGATGTTGAACAGCATGTCTTTGACGGGGGCTTTGTAACTCATTTGGATTCTCCTTGACTAACAAAAAAAGGGCACCACGCTGGATGCCCTGTCCTGATTCAAACCTCTGAAATGCCTTAAAGAGCAGCGGTCAATTCCGGCACGGCGACGAACAGGTCCGCCTCCAATCCATAGTCGGCCACGCTGAAGATCGGCGCTTCAGGGTCCTTGTTGATGGCGACGATGACTTTGCTGTCTTTCATCCCGGCCAAATGCTGGATGGCGCCGCTGATGCCAGCAGCAATGTAGAGCTGCGGCGCGACGATCTTGCCGGTCTGGCCCACTTGCCAGTCATTGGGGGCGTAACCTGCATCCACCGCTGCACGGCTGGCGCCAATGGCCGCGCCGAGTTTGTCGGCCAGCGGGGTCATGATGGCATTGAACTGCTCTTGCGAGCCCAGCGCGCGGCCACCGCTGACGATGATCTTGGCCGCGGTGAGCTCGGGACGATCGTTCTTGGCGATCTCGCTGCCGACGTACGTGGTGGCCGCAGAATTGGCTACAGGTGCTACGCTATCAATAGCAACTGGCGCTTGGCCTCCCTGGGCTGCAGCATCAAAATTCGTGGCACGCACGGTGATGACCTTGATCGCGTCAAGCGCTTGTACGGTGGCCATGGCGTTGCCAGCGTAGATCGGGCGCTCGAACGTGTCTGCACTGATCACCTTGGTGATGTCAGAAACCTGGGCCACGTCGAGCTTGGCCGCCACGCGGGGGGCGATGTTCTTGCCAGAAGCGGTAGCAGCAAACAGGATGTGGCTGTAATTAGCCGCCAAGGCCACCACTTGCGCGGTAACGTTTTCTGCAATGCCATGGGCCAATGTTTCAGCTTCAACGTGCAGCACTTTGGCCACGCCGTTGATTTGCGCCGCGGCGGCAGCTGCTGCGCCAGCGTTGTGGCCAGCGACCAGCACATGCACATCACCGCCGCACTGCGCCGCAGCGGTGACGGTGTTCAAGGTGGCGGGTCTGAGGGTGGCGTTGTCGTGTTCGGCAATAACGAGTGTTGTCATGGGGAATCCTTTAATCAGTTGAGGACAGAGCAAATTTGCTACGCCAATCTTGGTCCGTCCCGCAAAGTTTCAAATTACCTTCGCTTCAGTTTTCAATTTGGCCACCAGGGTGGCGACGTCGGGCACCTTGATGCCGGCGCTGCGTTTGGGTGGCTCGGTGACCTTGAGGGTCTTGATGCGCGGCGCAACATTCACACCCAGGTCTTCGGGCTTGAGCACTTCCAGCGGCTTTTTCTTGGCCTTCATGATGTTGGGCAGGGTCACATAACGTGGCTCGTTCAGGCGCAGATCGGCGGTCATGACCGCGGGCAGCGTGACTTGCAGTGTTTCCAGGCCGCCGTCGATTTCACGGGTGATCGTGGCTTTGTTCCCAGCGCCTGTGCTGGCTCCTGCTTCCACTTCAATCTTGCTGGCGCAGGTAACTTGCGGCAGATCAGCCAGAGCAGCGAGCATCTGGCCCG
>Ga0210039_1000310_pt1 | contig 52664 bp, 50 predicted proteins | sample CryGeyCG2114_250_3_FD_185460 | JGI IMG/M metagenome (GOLD analysis project Ga0210039, IMG submission 185460) | Groundwater microbial communities from aquifer - Crystal Geyser CG17_big_fil_post_rev_8/21/14_2.50 (SPAdes) (version 2) | ecosystem: Environmental > Aquatic > Deep subsurface >...
TCTCGAAAAATTTCGGGCCAACCCTCACCCTGAACGCCTGCAGGATCGGATTCGCTTGGAAATCACCTATACGCTGCCGGCAGATAACAGGCGCTACCGGGAGGTCTATAGCCGCACCCTCGCTGAAATCATCGGGGTCAATCAAGAGAGTATCCATGCAGCCGAATGGGTTACGCTCTTCACCGATCTGCTTTCAGGACGCTATACAGCAGAGCAGGTGCAAGCAGCCCTCAAAAGTGCAAACTTAGAATAAAGGCGGTTTCAGGGTTTGGAGGCTTCAATCTGTCGGCCCAGCGGGTGCCGGGTTTGCAGCAGGCGTAAAATACGAGCCTGCAGCTCAGAGGGAGAAAAGGGCTTGAGAATATAGTCATCAACGCCCAGATTGAGGCAGGTATCCAAGGCAACCTGGTGGCCATAACCGGCCAGTACCAGCACAGGCACCGCATGAAAATGGGGATTCTTGCGCAAAGCCTTGAGCCAGGCAAAATCTTCGCGCTGCAGCGAACAGATTTCCAGCAAAAGCAAGGCGGGTGGATGCTCCTGTAAAACCGCGAGGTCTGGCAACTGTTTACTCAACGTTTCCAGCGTAAAGGGCGGGGTTTGAAAAAAATGGCGCAGAGAAGACAAGACCAGGGCATCATCATCGGCAATGATCAAACGAATCGGAGGCTCAGTACCAAAGCCATTTTCAGGCTGGGCCACGACACAGTTGCGTCCCTCCTGTTTGGCTGTATACAGGGCATGATCGGCGCGCGCCACCGATTCTTCAAGCGTGCTGCGCAGGCGCACCGATGCCACCCCAGCCGAAAAATTCAGGTTCAAACCATGACCATCCGGGGTTTCAAACGCTTGAGCCGCTACTTTTTCACGCAGACTGTCAATCACCTGCCAGGCATTCTGCAAAGGGGTATCCGGCAAAAGCAAGACAAATTCTTCCCCGCCCCAACGTGCCACCACATCGGATTCTCGCAGGCTTTCTGCCAATAAGGTGCTTAAATCCCGCAAAACCTTGTCTCCCGCCGGATGCCCCCAGGTATCGTTGATCAGTTTGAAATGATCAATATCCAAAATACCAATTGAAAGCGGCTTGTTGTGACGTTGCGCCAGAGCCAGATAGCGGCGATAATTCTGGTAAAGTGCGGCCCGATTGGGCAACCCCGTTAAAGGATCAAAAAAGGCCTGACTTTCCATCAGGCGCTTGGTTTTCAAGCGTTCAGAAACAGCCGCTGTCAAGGCATGCAGATCGAGAGGCTTGTCAAAAACCTGATCGGCTCCCAGAGCAAAACACTCCGCCCGAATCGAAGAACCCCGGCCCGACATGATCATGACGGGAATATGTGCCAAATCCCCTTGTTGCTTGAGTTCCACCAATAAATTGCGTCCATCTGCATCGGGCAGACTGACATCCATTAAAACCAAAGAAAAAGGCTGTTCCTGAACCTTATCGTGAAAAACAGAAGCATTGCCAGCGTGTTCTACCGTATAGCCCTGAGAATCTAAATGTTTTTTCAGTAGTTTTGCCATTTCTGGATCATCTTCAACCAGCAGAATCGGCTCACTTGAGAGCAAACGCCGTGAAATAGACTCATGGATCAGCGCAATCAGACTCTCAAGGTGCACAAAGAAATCGTGCTCAGAACAGTCTTCCAGCATTTGCGCTTCTTCAGCAATATGCGGCTGGCTGCCCTGCCCCAGAGAATCACGGATGGTTTGTGCAATCCGGCGTACGGCCCCCATGTCCTCTTCAAGCTGTTGATTGGCAAAGGTCTGCCCGACCTGTTTGAGATCTTTCAGCAGATGCATTTGGGTCTGGTGGGCACTGCCAGAAGAAAAATCAAGGGATTCAAGGGCTTTGGCCAAGGCAAAAATATCTTCAGCACTGGGAGAGAATTTTTCAAGCAAGGCATCTGCACGGGTCGCCAATTCAGGGTAATCACGCAAATGCCGCAGGGTTTCCAAAAGCCTTTGCAATTTAATCCCTGCCGCCTGGCGGGGGTACAAACTGTTGCGTTTTTGCTCCAGAACCTGCAGTTTGGCAATCAGACTTTCCTGATCGTGAACTTGGGTTGAAAAGGGCGTATTCATGCAGGTATTATAGCCGATCCTGTCTGAGAGCGGAGAAGATGCTTCAGGTGTCTGAATTCAAATGACAGATTAAAATTGACAGTTTTTCTTTGCGAGCCAAAATCCCACGGGGCAAGTTCAGACTTTTACCCGTTTCAGCCCGCGCAAGCTGAAGCAAGGCCTCAAGATGGCGGCTGGTAAAAATCTTCCAATCACCGCAGACCTGTGTCAGTGCCCGCTTCAAGACCCGACGTTGCAAGGCTGGCCCCAACCCCTCAAAAGAGCGCAGCAAAACCCGCAGCCCCTCAGGTTCTGTGCTCAGAACCGTAAGCGCAGCAGACTCTGTCAGTTGTTCTAAGAACTGCTGTTCTTCTTGCCAGATCAGGGCATGTTCACACCACTGCTGCTCTAAACGGGGATTTTCTGCACGTAAAAGCGGTAAAACCTGAGCCCTGATACGGTTGCGAAAAAAATCCAATTCAGCATTGCTGCTGTCTTCACGCCAACTGAGCTGGTAATGCTCAACATAGGCTTCAAGTGCGGCACGGGGGGTGTCCAGCAAAGGTCGAATCAGACGCAGTCCTTGACGCTCCTGCACGGGAGACATGCCCCCCAGCCCCTGCACCGCCCCCCTTACCCATCGCATCAAAAGGCCTTCGGCCTGGTCACTGGCGGTATGGGCCGTTGCCAAGGCATCAAAGCCTTCTTCACGAGCCAAGCTAAAAAGCCAGGCATAACGTAACTCACGGGCCACAGCTTCGAGTGAACTCTGGGCACTGGTTTGATGCACATCGGCCACCGCCAGACGAATTTGCCAAAAGGGAATCGCCAACGCCTGGCAGTGGTCGTTTAGCCACAGGGCATCGGCTGCCGACTCTGTGCGCAGGCCATGATCGATATGGGCCACGCCAAAATCAAGTGCATATTTTTTTTGCCCAAAACGGCGAAAAAAATCCAGCATCACCATCGAGTCAAGCCCGCCTGATACCGCCAACAAAACCCGCGAACCCGCCAGCAAAAGCTGGTGTTTTTCAATCCAAACAAACAGACCGGAGCAAAAGCTGCGGTCTGAAAAGTTTTTCACAGAGATTTAATATCCGTATTTGCTGCGATGAACGCCCAGGATTTCATCCAATTCGGCCATCACCGAACGCAACATGCGGGTCTTTTTATTGTGGGGCAAAAACGCACTCTTAAACCCATTGATCAAGATATTGGCGATATCGTGAAGATCCAGATCAAAGATCTGTGAAGCCAGATAGAGCTCATCGGTCACGGTGGTATTGGAGATCAGGCGATTATCCGTATTGATCGTCACGCGCAAGCCCAAATCATAGTATTTTTTCAGGGGGTGGTGCTCAAGCTTATCAATCGCCTTGGTCTGCAGATTCGAGGTCAGGCAAATTTCCAGCGGAATGCGGTGATCATTGACATAGTTCAGCATATCGCGGTCTTCGATCAGGCGGGTGCCATGGCCAATCCGGTGCGCACCACAGTAGTGAATCGCCTGGGAAATACTTTTGGGGCCAAAGGCTTCACCAGCATGCACCGTGCAGTTGATATTCTCATTCAGAATCAGTTCAAAGGCTTCTTTGTGGTCCTTGGCGGGATTGTCGTATTCAGCCCCGGCCAGGTCAAAGGCGACAACGCCACGGTTCTTGAAGCTGATCGTCAAACCCGCCAGATCGAGTGAACTTTCAGGGCTGATATGGCGAATACCGCAGATAATCACGCCGGTAATGATATCGTACTGGCGTTCGGCATCGGCCAGGCCTTGTAAAACGGCTTTAACGATCTGGGGCATAGAAAGCCCTTTCTGGGTATGCAACAGCGGGCAGAAACGCACTTCTATATATTTGACATTTTCCTGGGCTGCGTCTTCGGCCAATTCAAAGGCGGTACGGCGCAGGGCATCAAATTCCTGCAGCACGGAGAGGGTGATATCAAAGGCGCGCAGGTATTCCTCAAGGCTTTGGCAGTCTTCTGCCACCTGTACGAGTTTGCGCAGACTCTCAGCATCAGAGGCAGGCAGTTCAACCCCCTGTTTTGCAGCCAGCTCGAGCATGGTTTCAATCCGCATTGAGCCATCGAGGTGAACATGGAGATCGGTTTTGGGAAGTTGCAGGAGAATATCCCGCGTAGGCAATTGTTTCGGCATCGGAAAGGATCCTTACTTTTTACGTTTCTTTTTATTTTAGCAGGCGAAAGCCAGAATTAGGATTTCAGGGCTGAAGGAGGCTCTCCCAATACCCTGATGGGCCCAATCTTCCCCTCTGAGCACGATCTTCCCTCAAGGGAACAGGCTTTCTCAGCACGTTCTTGAAGGGGTTTCAGAAAACAGAACCGCGCCAAAGGCATCCTGAAAACCGAAAACGCTCAAAATGATCCTGAAAATTTTAGTTTTTCAGGGCACAATCATCTTACCTATCCCTTCATCTTGATCTATAATGGCTTTTCTGACAGCATTGTCTGCGATGAACTATCAGAAGATGGATTTTCAAAAAAACTGTAAAGATATTGTGGAAAACTGACCAGCATTAAAAACAGGGTCCCCCCCTGTTCGGGAAACTCTCCCCGGTGATCTGTATACACAGGTTCCGGCACGACCGACCTCTGCTTCTAACCTCCCCGAAAAACCTGTTCAGAATATCTTGCGGCCAGCCACTTCTTGGAAGTGGAATCCTGAAGATCTGTAAGAATGTTTGCGCGAGACTAAATTCTCGTTAACATTCTACTTTTGTTTAGTAAAAGATCGTGTATAATGTGATATCTGTATTGTTGAAAATAGAAGGATAAAGGAGGTCGGCGACTTCCCCTCGGAGAGTACGTCGCCCGGATAGTATGGCACCACCACCAGCTAAAAAAGGAAAAGGCAAAGGCAAAGAAGCCGTTGCCGTCATCAAGCTGCAGATTAATGCAGGTAAAGCCAACCCCGCTCCGCCGATCGGGCCCGCGCTCGGTCAGCATGGCGTGAACATCATGGAATTCTGTAAAGCCTATAATGATCGTACAAAAGATCAAGTGGGTATGATTATTCCTGTTGAGATCAGCGTCTTTGACGACCGCTCTTTTACCTTTGTTACGAAAACCCCCCCCGCCTCTGCACTGATCAAGAAAGCACTCAAGATCGAAAGTGGCTCTTCCAATCCCCAGAAAACCATTGTGGGTTCTTTAACCTCTGACCAGGTCAAAGAAATCGCTCAGGCCAAAATGCCTGACCTCAATGCTCGGGACATCGAAGCTGCCATCAAGATGATTGAGGGTTCTGCTCGGAGCATGGGTGTGGCAGTCAAATAACGCAAGGAAAAGGACTGACAAGCCATGGCACGTTTGACCAAACGACAAAAGCAAATTATTGAACTGGTGGGAGACCAGCCCAATTTTTCTCCCTCTCAGGCTGTGGAACTGGTAAAGCAAGCCAGCCTCGCCAAATTTGATGAAACTGTAGAAGTTGCATTCTGCCTGGGTATCAACCCCAAGCACGCAGACCAGCAGGTACGTTCTACTGTCTCTTTGCCTGAAGGCACAGGACAGACTGTACGTGTCGTGGTCGCAGCCAAAGGGCCTGCTATTAAAGCAGCCATGGAAGCGGGTGCTGTTGATGCCGGTGCAGACGAGCTGATTGAAAAAATTCAAGGCGGCTGGTTCGACTTCGACGTTCTGATCGCTACCGCCGATATGATGGCTCCGCTTTCTAAGCTGGGTAAAATCCTCGGCCCCAAGAAACTGATGCCCAACCCCAAAGCTGGTACTGTGGTCGCTCCCTCACCGGACGCGGTCAGCAAAGCAGTTACCGAATTCAAGGGCGGGAAAGTTGAATTCCGTAATGACCGTCAAGGCAATGTTCACGTTGCCATTGGCAAATCGTCTTTCGAGTCGATTCGTCTGATGCGGAATCTCTCTGCAGTTTACAATGCCATCATGAAAGTTAAGCCTTCCGCGGCTAAAGGGCAGTATATCAAGACTTTCGCCCTGTCTTCGACCATGGGTCCTGGTCTGCATGTAGACCTGGGTCGCCTGAACGAATTAGCTTCGGTTGAATAAGGAGAAAGACAATGGTTACCCTTGCCCAGAAACAAGATCGCGTTGTTGAACTGAAAGATCAGTTCTCACGCACCAAACTTGCAATGGTCTCTGATTTCAGAGGCCTCACCGTCAAGGAAATGACAACTCTTCGTCGCCGTCTGCAAGACGCTGGTGGGGATTACACGGTTGCCAAGAACACCTTGGTGCGCCGTGCCCTGAAAGAGACCGAAGGGATGCCCGCAATTGACAATTACCTGGAAGGCCCCACAGCCCTTGTCTTCGGGTTTTCTGATCCGGTAACGCCGGTCAAAACCCTGTTGGACTATTTCAAGGAAACCAAAAAGGAACTTGAAATCCGTGGTGGTATTGTTGAAGGTAAAGTGGTTTCTGCCAACGACCTGAAACAAATTGCAACCCTGCCCAGCCGTGAAGAAATGGTGGCCAAATTGATGGGCTCCATGCAGTCACCGGCCCAGGGCGTCGTCATCACCCTTTCTGGGGTGGCTCGGAATCTGGTCTATGCACTGGAAGCCGTTCGCAAACAAAAAGAAGAAAACAGTTAACTGAGAAGGAGCAATTATAATGGCTACTCTGACCAAAGAAGATATCGTTGAAGCAGTCGGCAGCATGAGCCTGCTGGAAGTCGCTGATCTGGTAAAGATGTTCGAAGATAAATTCGGTGTTTCTGCAGCTGCCCCCGTGGCTGTTGCTGCTGCTGGCGCTCCCGCCGCAGCCGCTGCTGTTGAAGAAAAAACCGATTTTGACGTCATCCTGGCCGATGCTGGCGCCAATAAGATTAAGGTACTGAAAGTCGTTCGCGAACTGACTGGCCTTGGTCTGAAAGAAGCAAAAGAACTGGTTGACAACCTGCCCAAGCCCGTTAAAGAAGGCGCAAGCAAGGAAGAAGCTGAAGCTCTGAAAGCCCAGCTCGAAGCTGAAGGCGGCAAGGTCGAAATCAAATAAGCATGTCTTCGGACCTGCCTTTGATTGACACCCATACCCACCTCAATCTGTCTGACTATCAAGCAGATCAGAACGAGGTTATTCAGAAAGCTCTCGATGAGGGACTGATCCGGATGTTACTTCCGGGCGTCACTCTCGAGAGCTGTCTTTCTGCAATAGAACTGTCACGCCAATACCCTGCTCTGATTTACTGTGGTCTGGGCATTCATCCCCAAGACGTAGCAGGCTGGGATGACGCTGTTGAAGCTCGTTTTCTGGAAATGGCGAAAGCCCCGGAAGTCGTCGCGATTGGCGAAACGGGTCTTGACTATTATTGGGACAGTTCTCCTCCTGAGCTTCAGCACAGCGTGCTCAGGCGTCATATTCACCTGGCCCGAGAGCTGCAATTGCCCTTGATTCTGCATGTCAGAGACAAGGCTGACAGCCAGGCTGCTTACCAGGATTTGCTGAGAATACTCAAGCAGGAAAACGCCCAGGAGATCGGGGGCGTCATGCATTGTTTCTCAGGTGATTTGGCATTCGCTCAAGCCTCGATTGATTTAAATTTTTATTTGGCCTTTGGCGGCGTACTGACCTTTCGCAATGCCCAAAACCTTCAAGCCGTTGCTGCTCAAATAGATCTGCAGCATATCGTTTTGGAAACAGACAGCCCCTGGTTGGCCCCTGTTCCTTACCGGGGCAAACGCAACGAGCCGGCCTATATTCGCCATGTCGCCGAAAAACTGGCTGAGATCAAACAATGCAGCCTTGAGGAAATCTCCCAAATCACCACCGAAAATGCCCGTCACCTCTTTCAATTTTGAATTCAGACGGCTTCAAAAGGTAGCAACTCCTGGCAACGATCTGGTCATGCCCTGCTTTTCGTGCTAGTTTGTAACAGGGTTGAATAGAATTAAGGGGATCGGATCTTTTTTAATTTGGCTGCATTATGATTGGATTTCAACGCAAAATCATCACCTATGAAATATTTTAAATTTTCTATTGCTGTCACCCTGATAGGGTTGATCTGCGCCTTTTTCTGGGGCGGCCCCATGGGCGTTTTGATCGCCGCAATCTTAAGCGTGATGGAAGTCAGTCTCTCTTTCGACAATGCCGTGGTCAACGCCTCCGTGCTGAAAACCATGGACGAAAAATGGCGCAAACGCTTTTTACTCTGGGGCATTATGATTGCCGTCTTTGGCATGCGCTTGCTATTCCCCGTGCTTATTGTGGCCATGGCGACCGGGCATTCTTTGCTCAATGTAGCCGTCATGGCCCTCGATAACCCCATACTCTACGCCCAGCAACTCGAAAAAGCCCATGTTTCAATTGCCGCTTTTGGCGGTATGTTTCTGCTCTTGGTTTTTCTCAGCTTTGTGCTTGATGACAATAAGGAAATCCATTGGATTCAAATTTTAGAATCAGGCCTTTCAAAGCTGGGCAAACTTGAATCGATTGAAGTGGTTACTGCCCTGCTCGTGCTCATGACAGCTCAGACTTTTGTGCATGAACATGAACGTCTGACGGTTCTGCTTTCGGGCCTGTTTGGAGTTGTACTATTTGTACTGGTGGGCAGTTTTTCCAGCCTGTTTGAAGAACAGGGCATTGAAAATATGCTTGAATCCGGGGTCAAAAATGCGGGTGCCATGAGTTTTATTTATCTTGAAATTCTGGATGCCTCTTTTTCTCTGGACGGGGTGGTGGGAGCCTTTGCGATTACAACCGATGTGGTGATCATCATGATCGGTCTGGCGATTGGCGCCATGTTTGTTCGTTCTTTGACCGTATTTTTAGTTGAGAAAGGCACGCTGGATCAGTATATCTTTCTCGAACACGGTGCCCATTACGCCATTGGTGCCTTGGCCCTGCTCATGTTTGCCAGCATTGTAACCCCTGTTCCTGAAATCGTAACGGGTTTTGTCGGGCTGGCCTTTATTGGACTCTCGCTGATCTCTTCAATTCTCAACAAGCGCAGAGAACTGGCATGAAATTTTCAAGTTTTATCCTTACGACTCACTGCTGACACCCCATCTCTTATAAAGGAAAACGCTGAATGGAAAAATTTATAGGAATTATCGGTTTGCTGGTCATGTTCGGGATCGCCTTTGGCCTTTGCAAACGGGAGGACTGGAAATATATCAATCTGCGTGTGGTGATTGGGGGAACCCTCATGCAGCTGCTTTTTGCCTTTTTGATCCTGAAAACCCCTGTCAGCAAAATTTTTGATTGGGCCAATATTGCCGTCAATGAACTGCTGAACTTTACCAATAAAGGTTCTGGTTTTATCTTTGGCAACCTGATCAATGCCGGCAATGAAAATATTGGTTTTATTTTCGCCTTTCAGGTTTTGCCCACGATTATCTTTTTCTCTTCTTTAATGACCGTTTTTTACTATTTGGGTGTGATGCAGTTTATTGTAAACATCATTGCCAAAGCCATGGTAAAAACCCTCAAAACCAGCGGTTCAGAGACCCTCTCTGCAGCCGCTAATATTTTTGTGGGCCAAACCGAAGCCCCCCTGGTGATTAAACCCTTTGTCGAAAAAATGACCAATTCCGAACTGATGGCGATTATGGTCGGCGGCATGGCCACGGTCGCAGGCGGCGTTATGGCTTCCTATGTAGGTCTTTTGCGCGCCAGTATTCCCGATATTGCAGGTCACCTGATGGCCGCCAGCGTGATGTCAGCGCCAGCAGCTCTGGTGATGGCCAAAATTATGATTCCTGAAAAAGAGACCTCAGAAACGGCTGGTGAGGATGTCTCTCTGGCGGTTGAAAGAGTCGATGCCAATATCATTGATGCCGCCGCACGCGGGGCAGGCGAAGGTTTGACCCTGGCCCTCAATGTTGGTGCCATGCTCTTGGCCTTTATTGCCCTGATTGCCATGGTCAATGCCGGGGTTGGCTGGCTTGGCAGTTTAGCCGGTATTCAAGCACTTTCACTGGAAAAAATCTTCGGTTGGGTCTTTTCTCCGCTGGCCTTTTTAATGGGAGTACCCTGGGCTGATGCCCAAACCATTGGTGCTTTGCTGGGTGAAAAAACCATGATCAATGAATTCGTGGCCTATAGCCATCTGGCCGAAATGTTGAAATCAGGTTCAGGCATTGAATTGCAAAAGCGGTCAGCAGTCATCGCAACCTATGCGCTCTGCGGTTTTTCCAATCTGAGCTCGATTGCGATTCAGATCGGTGGCATTGGCGGCATTGCCCCCAGCCGACGCGGAGATCTGGCCCGCCTGGGGATTCGAGCGGTGATTGCCGGTTCACTTGCCTGTTTCATGACCGCCACCATCGCTGGCATGTTGATTTAAGATGCATCAGGAATGGCAGGGTCTGGGGGATGTTTCCGAGACCCTGCTTTTGCCTTTGTATGCCCGCATTTTAGAAAGCCGTTCTCGGCACCCTGTCTTCAAAGACCCCGAGGCTGAACGGATTGCCGATCAACTTTTTCCCTTTTTTGAAAGCTCCTCGCGCCCCCTTTACCGCCGTCTGGCCCAGGGCAAACTTCATCCCCTGCTGGTGCGCACACTGTCTCTGCGCACCTTGCATTTCGATCAGATCGCTCAAACCTGGCTTCAAAAACATCCCCAGGGCACGATTATCAGCCTGGGGTGTGGCCTGGATACCCGTTTTTCACGCATCGACAACGGCCAGGCCACCTGGATCGAATTGGATCTGCCGGAAGTCATTCGCCTGCGCCAAAACTTTTTCGAAGCGCATCCCAGAATTCAACAGATTTCTGAATCGGTTTTGAATTTGGATTGGTTCAGCCAAATCCCCTCGGGCCCCCGCCTCTTTTTGGCCGAAGGCCTGTTTATGTATCTGCCCGAAACAGAATTACGCCTTCTACTTCAAAGCCTGGTCATTCAGTTTGCAGGCAGTGAACTGCTCTGCGAAATGGCTTCTCGCTATTGGGTCGAAAACTGGGGCTGGATTATCAGCTATAAAATGCAGCGCGAATTTCATCTGCGTGAAAAAGCGACCTTTTACTGCGGTATCCATTCAGGCAAAGAACTGGAAAGCTGGGCCCCCGGCTTAAAGGTTTTAAACGAATGGAGCTATTTTGATGAAAAAGAAGGCCTGCCTTTGCTCTACCATTTGCGGCATCTGCATCTGATCAGCCGAATCATGTGGAGTTTGCACTGTCGTTTGGGGGATACGACACAATAAGAATGCATGAAGTGAAAAACGGATAAAGTGAGAAATCAAACCCGAATTTAGTGAACGACTTCAGGAGCCGCTTCAATGCCCATTTCTTCGAGTTTTTCGAGGGCATCTTTGGCCAAAGTCCGCACATCGGCAGGTTCATCGGCTTTTTTTGAAATTTTCTTGAGCACGGGAATCGAGGTGGGTTCTTTAAAATCAGCGATCACATTACAGAGTGTCAGCTTGACCACCAGTTCTTTCTCCGTTTTGAGTAAGCGCACCAGGTATTTTGAGGCCCTGGGATCGCGGATCTTCCAGAGAGATTCTACGGCCACTTCGCGAATAAAGGGACTGGGGCTGCGCAAGAGCTGCAAAATAGCAGGCACCAGATCGCGAGAGTTTTCTTTCATATCGCCCAAAGCACGGATAATCGCAATCTGCGCATCGGTCCGGCCGCGGTTGACTATCAAAGCTTGTAGCAGACGTTTGCCACTGGCCTTGTGGTTAATCCGGGCAATGGCATTGGCCGAAGTCATGCGTACCTGGGTACTTAAGTCAGTTACCAGAGATTTGTGGAGTTGCTCCAAGGCTTCGGGGTCTGCAATAATGCCCAGTTCTGTGGCCGCGCGGGCACGGGCATATTGGTTGCGGTTGGTGGTGAGTTCATACAAGAGCTTACGCACTTCGGCTTTTGAAGACGCCGACGTCTGGGTGGCTGCCTGGGCCGAATGCTGAACCAGCACCAAAGGCGCGGTCAGTAAACCGAGACAGACACACCCAGTCATCATACGTTTGCCGAGTGATATATAGGTCATGGGATCATTGTACTGGATTCCCAGCAGAGGCGCAATTGCCCCTCACTCGCCAAAATGCTTAAACAACCCCAAAAGCCCCCCAAACAGGCCGCCCAAAGCATTGAAAAATGAAGCCAAACTGACAATCAGCAATAGAATCCAAACCCAGAAAAAAGCACTGGCGATCAAGCCCAAAACGCTCAAACACAGCCTGAGCAAAGGCCAGTGCGTCCAACTTTTGAGACGCTGAATTCGCCCCAGCAAAGCCAAAATGAGATAAACGAGTCCCCAGGAAAGAAAAATCGCAGTGTAAATTTGCGCAAATACAACAAACACCTCTGCCGGTGTTTTAAACACCAGATAGAGCAGGCTTAAATCTTCAAGCAATTCAGAAATCTGCATGTTCGACAGACTCTGGCAGAGGGCCGATATAGCGTGCCCTTGGGCGAATCAGGCGGGCCAAGGGGTATTCTTCGAGCAGGTGGGCAACCCAGCCCACAACCCGCCCCAGCACAAAAACTTCCTGGGCCCGCTGGGGGGGCCAGCCCCATAGACGGCACAGGGCCAAGAGGGCAAAATCCAGATTCGGAGCCTGTTGCGTCAAGCGCTGAACTTCATCAATCACGGCGTTTAAAAACTCAGCTTGCTTGCCGCCTCCCTTTATACGCCAAAGCACAGGGGCCAGTGCCTGCCAACGCGGATCTCCCTGGGGATAAAGCCGATGGCCAAAACCATCAAAGGATTCTGCTCGACGCAGACGGGAATGCAGAGCATCCGCAACGGAATCAGCCTGTTCGCATTCCCGCAAGAGGGCCTCGACCCGCGCCCATTGCCCCCCATGGCGAGAACCACTGAAACTGGCCAAGCCCGCAAGCACAGCCTGAACAGGCTGACTGCCTGCTGAAGCCGCACAGCGCACGCTGAAGCTTGAGATATTTAATTCATGTTCGGCAGAGAGCATCAAGGCTTGATTCAAAACCGCTGCGACCTCTGGCTGGTCGGCAGCCCAAGCCGCTTGTAGCGTATGTGCCAGCCCCTCAGACTGCGGGTGGTGCCCACAAAAAACACGGGTCAGCAGAGCCAACATCGCCAGCCCGCTGCGCACCACTCCTTCCGGGCGCAGGTCCCAACAGCGGGGATCTTCAGCCAGGTTGAGCAAAGCCCGCTGCGCGCAAAGAACGGGCTCACGCTGCTTCTCAGAATGCTTTTCGAGAGCCGGCACATCGCTTTCAAGTTGAGACCAATCCGGAAGCTCGGTTTGCCAGAGCAAAGCCAGCACGGCTTCAAACGATGGGTTTGCCATCAACTCAGAAAGAGCCTGTCCACGGTAATAGATCTGGCCATTCTGAATCAGACAAAGGGCGGTATCCAAAACCGGCAGCCCCCAATCCAGAGAACGGGCAACCGCCTGTTCAGGGGCTTGACGCAAGCTTTTTTTCTCCAACAGGCGCTGAATATCTTCAGCCAGATAGCGTTTTCCGCGTGAATTTGGTTCTCCTTCAGAACGGATCAGTCCGCGACTGACATAGGCATAGAGGGTAGCGGGGGTAATGCCCAATAATTCAGTGACTTCACGCGAACTCAAATGGGTTTTTTCTTTTAAAACCGAGTTCATCCATTCCTCCTGAAGGGTTGCTGTTCGCTTTCATTTTACGCACGCTCTCGCAAAAGTTTATATATTGATTTAATAATCAAGATTGACTACTAATGATCAATATATCAATAATAAGAGCAGATCTCAAATAAGGAGCCTCTCATGCAAACCCCAACCCAACCCCTTCCCGCTTCTGGCCTCGATCAGGTAATAGCCTGCGAAACCCGCCTCAGCCAGGTCGATGGCCGCCAGGGCAGCCTGCTCCTGCGGGGTTGGCCCTTGCAAGCCGCAATTCAAAATTTTGATTTGCTCGGTCTGACCCAGTTACTTTGGCAGGATTTAGTACCTGAGAAACTTTCAAGTCAAAGTCTGGGCAAAGCCCGTGTCAAGGCCTTTGCTGCACTGACCCCCTTCTGGCCCTGGCTCAAAAGCCTGCCACCCCTTGAAGCACTGCGGGCAGGGCTATCGTTGCTACCGGGGGAGCCCAACGGCCAGGAGCTGCTTTCAGCCAGCCAGGTACTTCTGGCTGGCTGGATCCGACTGGCGCAGGGTCTGAATCCTTTGCCCCCGGATCCTGAAGCCGAAGCCCTTGCAGATTTTGGCAGCATGCTGCAGGGCCAAGTCCCCGACCCAGCCTGGGTCAAAGCCTTGGGTGCCTATTGGATCAGCGTGAGTGACCACGGTTTAAATGCCTCCACCTTTACAGCCCGCGTGATTGCCTCGACCCGTTCAGATCTGCGCTCAGCCCTCTTGGGAGCCATTGGAGCGCTCAAAGGCCCGCTGCATGGGGGAGCTCCCGGCCCGGTTCTGGATATGCTCGATGCGATTGGACACCCCGATCAGGCCCTGGCCTGGATTCAGAACGAACTCAAAGCAGGACGCCGTCTGATGGGGTTTGGCCACCGCATTTACCAGGTCCGTGACCCCCGTGCCGATGTCTTGCAAGCCGCTTTGCAGGCATGGCAGGCCCACCATGATTCCCCCCGTTTGAAACTGGCGCAAGCGGTAGAAGCCCTGGCGCTTGAAGCCTTGACCCAGCATAAACCCGAGCGCCCCCTGGCCACCAATGTGGAGTTTTATACGGCCCTGCTGCTTGAAGCCCTGGGTTTTGAACGCCAGACCTTTACCGCCGTTTTCGCCTTGGGGCGCACCATTGGCTGGGTGGCACATTATTATGAGCAAATCGCTGAAGGCCGCCTGATTCGCCCCCAATCCCGCTATATTGGGCCAAACCCAACTGTGCATTCAGCCTGATCAGGCGCTAAACTGAAAACTATTCTGCAATCCGGAGGATCTCTATGAAAAAATGGCTCAGCACTCCCCTTCTTCTCGCCAGCCTGTTATTGGCCAGCCAAGCGGCCCCGGCCTGGTCAAGCCCGCAGTCTGCACCTACGCAAATCGCGGCCCAACCCACGGCCCAGATCAAAACCCAGTTGATTACTTACCAGGACGGCGATCAGGTGCTCGAAGGTTATCTGGCCTATAATGCCGCTCAAACGGGCAAACGCCCGGGTATTTTGATCGTACACGAATGGACCGGCATGGGAGCCTATGTCAAACACCGTGCCGAGCAACTCGCAAAAATGGGCTATGTGGCCTTTGCTGCCGATATCTATGGCAAGGGCGTCCACCCCAAGCCCCCCCAAGAAGCCGGACAAATGGCTGGCAAATACAAGGGCAACCGCGCCCTCTTCCGCTCACGCCTCAAAGCCGGCTACCAGATGCTGCTGAAACAGGCCCAGACCGATCCTGCCAAAACAGCGGCCATCGGCTATTGCTTTGGTGGAACGGGCGCATTGGAACTGGCCCGTACAGGTGCCAATCTCAAGGGCGTGGTCAGTTTTCATGGCGGGCTCGACAGCCCCACCCCCGCCGATGGCAAGAATATCAAAGGCAAGGTGCTGATTCTGCATGGCGCAGAGGATCCCTTTGTACCGGCCAAAGATATTGAAGCCTTTCTGGCAGAGCTGAAAGCAGCCAAGGTCGATTGGCAAATGGTCTCCTACAGTGGCGCTGTTCACGCCTTCACCAATCCTGAAGCAGGCAATAATCCCAGCTCTGGCGCAGCCTATCATGCCAACGCCGATCGCCGCTCCTGGGAAGCCATGAAACAGTTCTTCGCTGAACTCTTTTAGTTCCCCCACACATGCTCGGGAGGGGCACGCGCTATAATCAGATCAGGTTTAAATTGTGAGGCCTGAAAATGCAACCGCTCCGTCCCTCCCAAGCACATTCTGCGCCCTTCTTGGCGCAAAAGCAGGCTGCTCCCAGTGCGCAGCCTGCTCAAACAGCGCCCACCGCCGCTGCCGGTAGTCAGACCTCAAATCCATCATTGCAAACACCTCGCCAAGGCAAAGCCCTTGCGGTTCAAAGTCTGGTCGATATCCCTGCTGACTTCCCCATTTGGAATTTTAAAGCCAAAAGTTTTCCGGGGTTTTACCCAGCAGGGCAAGATCGCAGCTCTGCCTACCATTTTGCTGAAATTCAAAAGGATCTGCCTGCCATCTGGCAACGCCCCTGGAGCCAGGATTTGCCTCAGGCCAAAACCCACTCAGGCGAAACCTACGGACAATTGTTCAAACGCATTGGCGCCGAAATAGGTGCCGACCCCTATGCCCTGGCCGCCTATTGTATATTTGAAAGCTACCATTCTGGCAAACACAGCTTCAATCCACGCATGCAGGAAATCGGCAAAGGCATGCATGCCGCCGGTTTGGCAGCCACCCAAGCCCAAGACTGGAAAGGCCGTCAGATTCCAGGCCTGGAAAAACGCTTCCCAACCTCAACTCAAGCCACTGCTTCACTTTTGCGCAATCACCCCGAATACAGTCTGCGCTGCTTGGCAGCGGAATTCAAACAGACCTATCAGCGAAAAGCTGATCTTGCCAAAACTTTTCCAGGCGTGGCCTATCCCGCCTGGGGCAAGCCCAGTATCAGCCGGGGAAATTATGGCACCCAGGCCCAGTATGTAAGCCGGGCCCATGTGCTCTATCAAGGGTTTCGGGCAGCCGATCAGGCCCGCTGAAGTTCCTGAGACTTGGGTCTCTGTCCCCAAAGCTTATCTTAACGTTATGAATTGGTAAAAAAACAACCAAATTCAACAAGATCTTGAGGGCAACCGCTACAATAGAATTAACTGGATAACCTGGCGTAGGAGAGAGCATATGAAACTGAAATTAATCCCCCCCCTGCTTCTGGCCGCCGTGCTGAGCGGCAGCTTGGTCGGCTGTTCAGCCGGTAACCCACTTGATCCCGCCAGTGCTTTTCGTACCAACCAGCAAAATAATTTCGCCAGCTTCCAGGGCCAGCAAGCCGTTCCCAATGAATACCTGATCAAACGCAGTGGCGTGAACTATCTCGAAAGCCCCGAAGAATTTGCTCAGAAAAATGGCCTGCTCTTTGTCGAAGAAATTCAGGATCTGGGCGTTGAACTCTTTCAAGCCAACGACCCCTCCGCAATTGAAAAAATTCAGGGCATGGTAGAATTTGCTGAACCCAATTATCTGCGCTCGATCAGCCTGCCCCAGCAATCCGGCGTACAGGCCCAGTCAGTTTATCACCGTCAGAGTGCTTCTGAATCTGCCCCCATCGCGATCAACAATTATATCGGCCTGATTGATACAGGCGTTGACATGAGCCACCCCGACCTGCAAGGCAAACTGCTGGCCGGTCACAATACCCTCGGCGGCGGCGATGTCAATGACGACAATGGCCATGGCACCTATCTGGCCGGTGTGGCTGTCGCTTCAGACGCCCAACAACAAATCAGCGGGGTGACCCCCGGTGGCAAAGTTCTGCCGATCAAAGCCCTCGACGCCAATGGCATTGGCACCGACTACAGCATTGCCAAAGGCATTATGACGGCGATTGAATATGGTGCCAAAGTGATTGTTTTAAGTGCCAGTGGCGCACAGCAGGGCAAAGCCCTGACCGCCGCGATTGATTACGCCAACCGCATGAATATTCCAATTGTCGCTCCCGCTGGCAATGGCATGGCCGCTGCCTCTTTCCCAGGCAATTACCGTGGTGTTTTGGCGGTGAACTCGATGGATATCAGCGGCCAACGTCCCGCTCCCTTCGCCGCACAAAGCGCCAATGTCACCATCAGCGCTGTAGCCCAAGGCATTCGTTCTACCTTGCCCATGCGCAGTTTCAGTCTCAGCCGCATGGGTTTAACCCCTGGTTTTGGTCAGCTCGAAACCCCTGCAGCCGCCGCCATGCAAGCCGCTGCGGCCCTGGCCCTGATTCGCACCCGTCAACCTCAACTCAATTTGGCCCAAATGCGTCAAACCCTGATTCAGTCAGCCGATAAACTGGGCAATAACCCTGCTCTGGGCAGTGGCCGTTTGAATATGGCCAGCGTCAACCGTGGAACAGTCGCTCCGGTTGCCAGCCAGAGTTATAACCGTGCCCCTGCTTATCCCCAGCAGCAAGCGGCCTATGGTTATGCCACAGCTCCTGCTGCCTATAGCGGTTATGCCGCTCCCCAACAGGCTGCAGCCAACTATGGCAGCTATGCTTACCAGGCTCCCCGCCGGGCCTATTAAGGAACACCTCATGCTACTGCGTATTGCCCCTACAGCCTCTACTTACCAACCCTATGGCCAACTGGCACTTCAGCGCTTTTCAAGCCCAGCACCTGTCTCTGCCTATCAAATGGACACCCTGACTTTGCCACTTAAACCCACACCTGATCCTGGCGATATTCCCCCCCCTGAACCCTCAGGCAGTTTTTGGAACCGGGGCGAAGTACGTTTGGGCCTGCTTCTGGCCGGAAGTGCAACCGTCGGCGGCGGCGCAGGCTATTTCATCAGCAAGGCCGCTGGCAGCAGCAGTTTGGCCATGGGCACTGCGATTGGAGCCACTGTCGGAGCCGCTTTACCTGTCGCCATGCTGATCTGGGCCTTAAAAAACTGGAACTGAAGCCTTTCGCTATTTTTTTCAAAGAATACCTGTCGGACGGCAGAACGAGCTGAAACATTGCGCAATTGGCTCACAAGAAAGGCCTTTGCAGCGCAATGAGGTGCTCTATCCGGTTATCAACTGCCCACACAAATGCTCCCCCACCAGAAGAACTTCGCCCTGTTGGCCAGCCTGATTCAAGGTTTCTGAGCTATATCCTTGCTCTGAACCCTGTCATTCAGAGCCCTCAATCCATGACAAAATGAGCAAAAGCATCAACAGCCCACACCATTTTGGACATGGACAATTCAAAAATTCAGAATGCAACAGATTTTGGTAGGCGTAAATTTTAATTAAAAAAGGGTAAACCCCTCAAAAATTTCATCTCATTGAAGGAGAAATCATCCTATGAAATCGTTCTACACAGCCCTGGGAGTGGCCGCAGCCCTCTTTAGCCTGAACGCCTGCCAATCTCAGTTGCCAGTCAATGCTCCCGCTGTTACACAAACTTTGCGCAGCATGAGCAGAAGCACCTCGACGAAAGCAAGTGGCACGGTTCGCTCCAATGCAGGGTTGGATATTGTGATAGGCCCTTTGCGGCAGATCTATTTTAAAAATATTGATCGCGATCACAATGGCTATTTAAGTGGGCAGGAAGTCAATGGCGCTTATCTTCAAGACTATGCCAGCCAATTCGATACCAATAAAGATGGGCTGATCAACGAAACAGAATTCGTGAATACGAAAATTAAAATTGTCCCCGGAGCCAATGGAGGATATGGCATGTATGTCCCCACCCGAGAATCTCTGCGTCAAATGATGAAAACCATCTGGAGTCAAATCGACAAAGACAGAAACAATTTGCTAACAATTGATGAATACATGAGCTTTGCCGCCCCGCCAATGCCTGCAGTACCGATTGCTCCCCCTACCGGAACCGATGGCTCTTGCAATAATGGCTGTGCGCCAACAGATCCAAGTTCTGGTTATGACCCAGGCTATGGTGCTGGTTATGGTTCAGGCTATGGCGGTTACGATCAAACCGAAATCTATCGCAAACAGATCGCCCAACAGGCCTTCCAAATGGGCGATAAAAACCTCGACAAGCTGATGAATTTCAGTGAGTTTGAAGATCTTCAGGCCCGTCTCTTGCTCGCCAGCAGCAGCCAGACAATCTACTAAGTTTCAACGGAGTCGGATGAAGCACTCAGTCAGGAACTGGCTGGGTGCTTCTGCAATCAAATGAACCAAGAAGCACGGATCAAAACCTGGATCTCAAGAATTCAACTCAACAAAGTCTTGATCAAAGACACTATCGACCAAAACTTTGACGGGAATCTTTCCTCCTTTGGACGAAGTCTTGAATCCGATGAACTGCCTCACCGCAAAACCATTCTGCGCTGGGTTTCGCCGCAATATACAGGGTTACCCAAAGGTGTAAAAAGACTGTTTGAACTGGCCCAGTTGATGGATCTCGATCCCTTTTTTCTCTTTGATATACCTGAAGACGTTTTTTCTGAGATCTGTCATGTCTTGCCCTGGAACGCCCCCTGGGGAAAATACCATAAATGTCTCAGCTATTTCCAAACCCTGTTTGGTCTCTCTCATCACAATTGGCCACCTCAGGAACTGGCAGAAGAAACAGGAGAGACTTGGAAAATTCAGGATTTCATTCACAATGCCCGTTTAGAGCAAAACAAATACCAAGCCTTTAAACTCTGGCCTGAAAAAATATATGACCTGAACAAAATGAATGCGATTGAAGCCTTCAACCGAAAATACCAAATCTGGTATCTCGCTTTCAGAGATATTCAATTAACTCATGTTCAGGTGCAACCCTTGGGTTTCTGGCGCCCGTTTGGAATGCTCATACGCACCCCCACAGAGCTTCGGCTGCTGAACTTTTTAGGCCTAGAGCAACGTATTCCCTGCCCCGACTCCCTACAGGAGATAGATTTCTCTCTTTATCTAGGCGCGGGCAGCGCAGAGTTTCGCATCGCATCTTTGCATGATTTTGACTTCAGTGCCGCAGATGCGCACGCTGAAAACCCACCCACTTCACTCTATTTCGGATTCAGCCTTTGAGGCTGCTTCAAGGTTCTCACTCCAACTCCTCATCTTGACACGTCCTCCACCCAAGGGTGCCGAAACTGCAGAAGTTTTTCGGCATATCCAAACCCTCTTCTCAGGGCTTGACAAATTCTCAATAAATGTATAAAATACACTTATATAAAGGAGGTACTCCATATGTCTCTGATACCCACCCACAACCAAACCCTGATCACCGACCTCTACCAACTCACTATGGCTGCCGGCTATTATTCGCGCGGCATGCAACAGACCTCAAGTTTTGAACTCTATGTGCGCCGTTTACCCAAAAATCGCAATTTTCTCGTGGCCGCCGGGCTGGAACAGGCCCTCGACTATCTCGAAAACCTGCGTTTTGAAGCTAAAGAAATTGCCTATTTACAATCCCTGCCCGTTTTTTCAAACGTCGATCCCAGCTTTTGGGATTACCTCAAAAACTTCAGATTTGAAGGCGAAGTCTGGGCCCTGCGCGAAGGCAGTGTCTTCTTCCCCTATGAGCCCATTCTGCGCGTAACCGCCCCTGTGATTCAGGCGCAATTGGTGGAAACCTGGCTGCTTTCGCTGATCAATTACCAAACCTCGGTGGCAAGCAAAGCCGCAAGAATCTGGTTGGCCTGCCAGAGCGGCGAAAAACCTGTCGATTTTGTCGATTTTGGCTCACGGCGGGCCCACGGCCCTGAAGCCAGCGTGCTGGCTACGCGCGCAGCCTATCTTGGTGGAGCCGTCGCCACCGCCAATGTCTATGCAGGCATGCATCTGGGCTTGCCTGTGAAAGGTACAGCCGCCCATTCCTGGACCATGGCCTTTGAAAGTGAACCTGAAGCCTTCGCGGCCTACCATGCAGTCTTTCCCCACAATTCAGTCCTGCTGATTGACACCTATGATACAGCCCAAGGCGCTCGCCATGCCACAGCCCTGGGCTCAGAACTGCAGGGCGTCCGCCTCGACAGTGGCGATTTTTTAAGTCTCAGTCGCGAAGTACGCCAAATTCTCGATGCCGCAGGGCTTGAAAAGGCCAAGATCGTGGTCAGCGGCGATATGAACGAAGATAAAATCGCCGCCCTGATGGCTGAAAAAGCCCCGATTGATATCTTTGGCGTCGGCACGGAGCTGGTCACCAGCATTGATGCGCCTTCTCTGGGGGGCGTGTATAAACTGGTCGAGCAGACCGAAAGCGACGGCACCCAGCACTACCGCGTCAAGCTCAGCAGCAGCAAAGTCAGTTACCCAGGCATCAAACAGGTCTGGCGCACCCATTCCAGCCTGGGTTTTTCCCACGATCTGCTGGCCCTGCAAGGCGAAAGCATCAGCGGAGCCATGCCGCAACTGAGCTGTGTGATGAAAGCAGGCAAACGCCTTCAAGCCCCCCCTGCGCTGCCTTTGCTGCGGGAAATCTGCCTCGAACAGTTGCAAAATCTGCCCGAAAGACTACAGGCTCTGCCTGTGGCAGAAGAGGCTTACCCTGTTACGCAAAGCCCGGCCCTGCGCGATCTCTTTGCCTCACTCAAAGCCGAATACGAAAAAAACCAGGCCGAAAGGAGTCCCCTATGAATACCCCCTTTGTCTTTGTCGATATTGATACCCAATTTGATTTCATGCGCCCCGAAGGTGGGCTTTACGTGCCCGGCGCAGAAGGCCTTGAACCCGGTCTGGCCCGACTGATTCAGCACGCCCGCAGCCATGGTATTCCCATTGTGGCCTCCGCTGATGCCCACGCCCCCGATGACCCTGAATTTAGCCAATTTCCTCCCCACTGCGTGAAAGGTACAAGCGGTCAGAAACGGGTAGAAGCCACCCGAATTGCCGAAGCACAGATCCTGCCCAACACCCCAAGCGACTTCAACCCCGAAGAAAGTCAGGCCCTGGTGCTCGAAAAAACAGTCTTTGATATCTTTGGCAACCCCAATGCCGAAGCTGTATTTCAAGCTTGGGCCCCAGAACGCTGCTATGTCTTTGGCGTCGCCACCGATTACTGTGTGCGTGCCGCAGCTCTGGGCCTGCGCCAGAGAGGCTATACCGTCACCGTGATCGAAGATGCAATCAAGGCAGTGACCCCTGAAGGCGAGGCCCGCACCCTTGAAGAAATGAGGGCCGCTGGCGTACACTTTGCGAAGCTCGAACAAGTGCTGGAGGAAACAAAATGAAAGTCGCGATTGCTCAAATCAACACCACGGTAGGGGCCCTCAAGGCCAATACTGAGAAAATGCTGGATCTGATCGAAAGGGCCCGTGAAGCACAAGCTGATCTGCTGATGTTTCCAGAGCTGGCGATTACAGGCTATCCCCCCATGGATCTGCTCGATCGCGAAAGCTTTGTCGAGGCCAATCTGGAATGTCTCGACAGCCTGCGCAAAGCCAGTCATGGGCTGCATGTGGTGGTCGGTTTTGTCGATCGCAACCTGACCAACAAAGGCAAAAAACTCTTCAATGCCGCAGCGATGCTTCACAATGGCAAAATCACCTCGATTCACCACAAAACACTCTTACCGACCTACGATGTTTTTGACGAAGATCGCTATTTCGAACCTGCCGATCTGGTCACGCCGGTCAATCTGCTCAGCCACCACGCTGGCGTTTCAATCTGTGAAGATCTCTGGAACGACTCCGATTTCTGGAGCCGCCGTCTTTATCTCAGCGATCCAATTGAAAGCCTGGCCCGCCAGGGCATGGATCTTCTGCTCAATATCTCAGCTTCACCCTTTCATACCGGCAAGCCCCAACTGAGACTCTCCATGGTTCAGGCTGCCTGCCGCAAATACAAGCTGCCTGCGATCTATGTCAATCAGGTCGGGGGCAATGATGGGCTGATCTTTGACGGTCACAGCTTTATTGTCGATGCCGAAGGCCACCTGGTCTGGATGGGCAAAGGCTTTGAAGAAGAATTTACGGTTCTGGAGCTGGAAGCGCTTCGAGCCCTGCCTGATTTTCACTGGGCCGAAGACATGGCCATGATTGAACAGGCGCTGGTTTTGGGTACCCGCGATTATCTGCACAAAACCGGTTTCAAAAGCGCAGTCTTGGGCCTCAGTGGCGGAATCGACTCTGCAATTACCGCCGCAATTGCAGCCCAGGCCTTGGGGCCTGAAAACGTGCTGGGCATCGCCATGCCTTCGCAGTATTCTTCAGAAGGCAGTGTCACCGATGCCGAAGCCCTTGCCAAAAACCTGGGCGTTCAATACCGTGAAATTCCCATCCGCCCTATGTTTGACAGTTTCCGTGAAGCCCTGGCCCCTGCTTTTGAGGGCAAAACCGAAGATGTAACCGAAGAAAACCTCCAGGCCCGTATCCGGGGCAACCTGCTGATGGCGCTCTCAAACAAATTTGGTCATTTGCTCTTAACCACGGGCAATAAATCGGAAATGGCAGTGGGCTACTGCACCCTCTATGGCGATATGTGCGGCGGGCTGGGTGTGATTGCCGACTTGCCCAAAACCTGGGTTTATGAGCTGGCGCGCTATATGAACCGCAAGGGCGAAGTCATTCCCGAAAACACGATTACCAAACCGCCCTCTGCTGAACTGAGACCGGATCAAACCGACCAGGACAGCCTGCCCCCTTACGATATACTCGACGGCATTCTCACCGCTTATATCGAAGAGCACAAAAGCAATGCCGAGATTTCAGAACTGGGCTATGACCGCGAAGTCGTGGATTGGGTGATTCGCAAGATCAACTTCAACGAATACAAACGCCGCCAGGCCCCTCCGGGGCTTAAAGTTACACGCAAGGCCTTTGGCCAAGGACGTCGCTATCCGATTGCCCGTGGCTACGACGGCGCATAAAAAAGCCGCTTCAGCTTAGACTTATCAAAAAGCCCCCCCTGTTTAAACAGAGGGGGCTGAATCTATGCTGTAACCTATTTAGCAGCTTTCATAATGCCCGCGCCCAGATTTTCCCATTGGCCTTCCTGCAGACCGGTATAATTGCCGATCGCATTCTGAACCGGGGTAATCACACTGCCATTTGAGGCCTCATTGCGACCATTGACACGGAATTGAATCTGGTTGCTGCCTCCTTTGGTCAGGGTAAAGGTATTGGTGGCTTCACTGGTAAAGAAATGATCGGCACTGCCATCGCCATCCTTATCATAGGGGCGCACCTTGACCTGCACTTCATTTGGAGAGGATTTAATATCTTCAATTCTGACCCAATCATATCCGCCTTCGCCACTGCCAGGGCCAGGAATATCGATGCGCAGCAAATCGCCCACCTGGGGGGTGCCCTGTTTGGGATTGCCCTTGGCATCGGTCAGTTGAAAATCGGCTCCCGTCATGCTGTCGGCGGTTTTACCCCAATTATTTACATCCAGAAATGCCGCTTTGGCCTTGTCCCAATCGCCATTGCCATTGACCGCCACATTGGTCTGATAGCCGTCATTGGTCTGGGCTGGGATATTGTCTGGCAAGGTATGGGTCTGACCATCTGAATACTGATTGCTGACCTTGGTTCCAGCCGGAAGAAAGCTGACCTGTTTGGGGTCAAACTCCATCAAATCCTTGGTGACATTGAGCGACTGTCCATTGGCTGTGACTTTAAAATCCTGCTTATTGCGCAGGCGGTCAAGGACCTGGGCTTCGCCCTCATCAATCTTGCCATCGGAACCCATGGCATTTTCAATTTTTTCGATATTGCTGTTGCTGATGCCATCCCGGCCATAAACAACACCCGTCGAAACACTTTTTATCGTATCAAAAACATTCTTATTAACATTGATGCTTCCCATTGATTCACTCCTGAGAACAGATTCAGATAAACTCAAAGATCTTTGCAAGTATTCGTATAGATGATCATACCCTGTTTGGAACAAAAACTAACAAACTTTCGGAAATAATTTTAAAAATAAGTGTTCAAGGAAAAAATCAAAGTGCTAGATCTGTTCTGCACACCAACGCCGCCAGACCTCACGATAGCGGGCCTCAATCGCACGCGCATAGCCCCGGCTGTCACAAAGTGTTGAAGCAAAGAGTTTCTGGCGCAAACTTTGACGGTAATTGACAAGACGTATCCGATCCTGCGCCAGCGCCAGAACTTTTCGAATATAGTCTTCGCGATTCTGCGCCACAAGCTCAGGTTGCCCCAGCGGATAGAGAATACAGGCTCCCGCACGGGTTCCTTCAGCCAAAGAGATCACGGGAACCCCCATCCAGAGCGCTTCAAGCGTACTGACCCCGCCATTATAGGGAAAGGGATCAAGCGCCAAATCGATTTGACGGTACCACGCCACATGCTCAGCATGCGAAGTTTTACCCGCGAGCACAAGACGTTCAGGCGCCAGGCCCAGAGCTTCAAAACGAGAGCGCAAAAGCTTTGCAAACTCAGGATTTTCCAAACCCCGGAATTTCAGCGCCAAACGCCCTGTTGGTAAACGCTCAAGAATTTCAGCCCAGGTTTCAATCAAGGCCTGGTTGAGTTTAAAGCCTTCATTGCCCGAACCCAGGGTCACCCCATCAGATTGCAGACAGGGAGGGTCACTCAGAGGAGCATTCACCAAAGTAAACGGCGGCTGCCAATGCAAAAGATGCGGCAAATAAACCACCGTTTCTGAATAAAAAGGTGCACGCTCAGGCGGAACCAGCCAAATATCCGAAAACTGGTAATCCATACGTTTCAAGCCACTGGTCCAGCCAAATCCCAAGCCACCGATCTGAATCGGAGCTGGCTTGCGGGCAAAGACCTCAAGCCGATGGCCTGTGGTATGCCCAGAAAGATCGACCAGAATGTCTATTTTATCCATTTGAATGCGGTCGGCCAGTGCCTCATCGCTCAAGTCATGCACTTCGCGCCAAAGACCGAAACATTTGCGCATCCGTTCTGTCCAGGCATCGTTCCGTTCTGAATTGGAATAGGCAATCCAGTCAAAATCACGCTGCTGATGCGCCTGAAAAAGACCCAAGAAAATAAAACCCGCTGAATGCAGATTAAAATCGGCAGAAAGATAAGCAATCCGCAGCCGACGCTCTGGGTCTGGAAGCGTAGAAAGGCGAGAAACAGGCACAGCCGCTTCTAAAGCGGTTCCCCAATCACAAAAGGGCTGAAAACGTTGCGCATCCTCAAGGTCAGGCAGAAAGAGGAAAAGTGAACGCAAACCCGTTTGGTAATCCTGATTCAAAGGGCGCAGTTCGCAGGCTTTTTGATGGTGTTTCAAAGCTTTTTCAGGTTGGCCGTTGATACGCAAGAGACTGCCCATTGCAAAATGCAGACACGCCAAAGACGTGTTTTCAAAATCCACTTGCAGCAAAACCTGGTAAAGACTGTCGCGTTGATCTGAAAGCAGCCAACGGTTCAACAAAGCAGCCAGGTTCTGTTCCAGACTTTCAAGCTCAGGACGCAGTTCCCAGGCTCTGAGCAAGAGCTGAAAAGCTGAAAGCCAGTTGCCCAATTTTTGATACAGATTGCCTAAATTATTCAAAACAGCAAAGTGCTCGGGTTCTATTTCAAGCGCCGCATGAAAACAGGCAAGGGCTTCACTGGTTTTTGCCTGAGAGCGCAGAGCAGCCCCTAAAATATTCAAAAGATCGGCATTTTTGCCCAATTCAAGGGCCTGTAACAAGAAGTGTTCGGCCTGAGAAAACTGCCCCTTGAGCTGCGCCAGCAAACCTCGCTGCTGCAGAGCAAACTGACGGGGTTCAGGGGGCAAAGGATTTTCCAAAGCCTGCTGATAAAGCAGATCAGCTTGTTCTGACTGCCCCGTCTGCTGCAAAGCCCAGGCCTGCTCCAGCAAATTTTGTATTTCAGGCGAAAAATCGGTTACCATGAAAAAACCTATTCAAGCGAGAGTGAAAACCTTGCCTTTCATCATCCTTTTGAACGCCTTTGAGACAGATTCCCCTTCGCTTCTTTTTCTCTTCAAGCATATGACACAAGGGGGGGTCTTTAGACACTATTTTACCGTATTGAAAGGGCGTCCTCTTTTGGGGATCTTGCTCCTGATCAGTCTCGGCTTAATCTGTGGATGTTTATTCTTAAGCCTGCTGGCTGTGTTTACACACCTCAAACAAAACCTGCAAACCCAGCGAGAGCAAGCCTTTTCAAAGCAAATTCAACCTTTACTGACAGCTTTTCTGTTTCAGAATTTGCCCGCCCAAGCGATTTGGAAACAGGTCTCCCGACATTCAGAAAAGATCTTTCTCGATCTACTTTACCAATACCATCAACGCTTAAAAGGCCAGGCAAAAGAGAGCTTGGGCCTCTTGGCTGAACCCTACCTGCAAGATTTAAAGGCTCAGTTTCAAGATCGCCAGATTTATGTTCGGGCCCGGGCTCTCAAACTGGCTGCGCTCTTTCAGGAGCAGCGCTTTGTTCCTGAACTCTTGCAAGGTCTTGAGGATCCATCCCCTGTGGTGGTGCTGATCTGTTTTCAAATCCTCAGTCAACCCCAGCACCCCGACATACTTCAGCCCCTGATCAAAAGCCTGAAAAAACTTGAAAATCTTTCAGCTGTCTATATCGCCTCCTTATTGGCGCGCAAGGGCCTCTCCCTGGCCCCCGACCTGAGAGCGCTCTTTTCAAATCCCGCAGAAAACATAAGAATCCGCATCATTGCGGCCAAGACCCTTTTGTATCTCCATGATTTACAAAGCATCTCCCTGGCCTTGGAAATTCTCAAACAGGAAGAGCACCTCGATATTATCGTGCCCGCCCTCAATCTGATTGAAAAACTCAGCCCTGAAGATGTTTCCGAGCAAATTCTGCCCTTCGCGCAATCGCCGCAATTCGCAATCAGGGCCTACGCCCTGCGTACCCTGGCAAGCCTCAACAAGGTGCAGCACAGTGAACTCTTTGTCAGGGCCTTGGAAGATGCCTCCCCTTGGGTCACCCGGCAGGCAGCCCTGGCCCTCAAAAACACGGGCCAGGAAGAACGCCTGAAAACCATCTCCCTTTCTGGCTCGCCTGCGGCAGAAATCGCCAAACAAACCCTTGAAACTCTCTGAATGAAAATTTACAGCGTGATCCTTTATTGTTTGAACACCCTGGTTCTGCTCTATTTTTTTCTGCTCAATTCAACCTATCTGATGACCTGTATCCTGGCCTTTTTTAAACTCAAAGATTACCGTCACCAACTCCAATTGATACAGACTCAGGAATTGTTGAGTATGACCCATATCCCCTCGATCAGCATTATTGCGCCAGCCTATAATGAAGCTGCCACTTGTGTCGAGGCCATTCACGCCCTGCTGAATCTGGAATATCCAGAATACGAAATTTTACTCATTAACGATGGCTCCAAAGATCAAACCTTAGAAATACTCAAACAGGCCTTTGATTTACATCCCGTTGCCGTGGTACCCATGGCCGATCTCGTGACCCAGCCTGTCAAACAGGTCTATAAAAGTCGGAATTACCCCCTGCTCTGGGTGATTGACAAAGAGAATGGCGGCAAAGCCGACGCCCTGAACGTGGGTTTAAATTTTTGTCACCATCCACTTTTTTGTGCGATTGATGCCGATACATTAATTGAAAGAGACGCGCTCTTGAGAATTGTCAGGCCCTTTCTTGAAGATTTCAGCACCGTCGCAGCCGGAGGAATTATCCGCATCATCAATGACTGTGAAGTAGAAAAAGGCAAAGTCAAGAAAATCGTTTTGCCGCATAATTTTTGGGCCCGCATTCAGGTGCTTGAATATTTACGCGCCTTTCTCGTGGCAAGGGTGGGGTGGGATACCCTCAACGCACTCTTGATTATTTCCGGAGCGTTTGGACTGTTTAAACGTTCAATGGCAATTGAAGTGGGGGGCTATGATACCCAAACGGTGGGTGAAGATATGGAACTGGTGGTGCGCATGCACCGCCACTGCCGCGAAGAAAAAATACCCTACCGGATTTCGTTTGTTCCCGACCCTGTGGCCTGGACAGAATGCCCTGAAGACTTGAAAATGCTCAGTCGCCAACGCGAACGGTGGCAAAGAGGTCTGACTGAAGTCATGTTCAAACACAAAGTTTTTCTCTTTCAGAAGCGCTATGGAATATTGGGATGGCTGGTCTTTCCCTATTTTTTCATATTAGAAACCTGGGGCATTCTGCTCGAATTCTGCGGTTATTTTTTCTTTTTGATTTCAGCCTTGCTGGGAAAACTTTCCTTGGAGTATATGCTCGCTTTTTTCAGCCTGGCTTTTTTATATGGTCTACTGATCTCTTTCATGGCTCTGTTTCTCGAAGAGTTTATCTTTTATCGCTACCGAAGCCTGTGGGATATCGCAGAACTGCTTTATATCTCGCTGGCTGAAAATTTTGGCTTTCGCCAACTGTCTTCCTACTGGCGTTTTAAAGGCACCCTGAAAACCCTGCTGGGCATCCAAGGCCAGTGGGGAAAAATGGAACGCAAAGGTTTTCAAAAAAAGTCTGAAACTCAGGCCAAATAACGTTGCATTCTGCTGATCAGCTCTTCTGGCGAAAAGGGTTTGGTCATAAAGTCATTGGCCCCTCCCTTTAACCCCTGAACCACATGGGATTCATTGCCCAAGGCAGTCAAAATCATCACGGGCAATTGCTCAGCAGAATACTGCTGGCGCAGGTCTTTCAAAACACTGAAACCATCTTTGCCTGGCATTTTGAGATCCAAAATCAGCAAATCTGGCAGAGATTTTTGCAGCGCGGGCAAGACCTGATCGCCATCCGAAACCTCTGCAAAGGCATAGCCTTCCTGTTCAATTCGAAAACGCAGAATCGAGGCAATTAAAGGATCATCATCGGCCAGAAGAATACGTTTGACTGTCTTTTTAGGCAAACCTGTTTCCGCCCGCATAAAGACCCCAGGAGAAATTTCCAAGGCTTTCTGATTGAATTGTTCCTGAAGTTTAATCAGTTGAATTTCAGGATCTTCACGCGTAAATTCAGCCAAGGCGACCTTGATCAAAGAGGGGATCTGAAACTCAGACGCAACAGAAATCAGGCTCTTTTGAAAAGACTGAATAAAAATCAACAACTGCTCAGAACTGACTGCTTTTCGAAACAATAAAACAGAGGGCCCGGCCAAACCCACAGGAAAATCCTGGGGCAAGATTTCAGCTCTGAGCATTTTTACCCAGAGCTGCACCTGCTCTGCTGAAAGACCCGACCCTTGAAATAAAGCAAAAGCTCCCCGCTCTGGACGCTGCTTGCGCAAGAAAAGCAAAAAAGAAGACATCGTCGGCAAACCTGTCAAAGGTTCAATCTGTTCAAACTCTGCAGAAGCACGCACAAGACTCAAGGGTTGGCGGATCTTGCTTACCAATTGCTCTAGATCAACCGGTTTGGGCATAAACAGATCAACTTCAGGAGTTTCAGCAGCATCAAATGAACTTGAACCCGCCAGCAGAATAATTTGGGCCTGAGAGGTTTCTGGGCGCAGACGCAGTTCATGAACCAAACGGCGACCGTCTAAATCTGGCAGAACCAAATCCGTGATAATCACAGCATAGGCAGTCTGAATAATCTGAAGCCAAACTTCACTGGCCGTAGAAACCTGATCGCAAAGCCATCCCTCAGCATGTAAACGGTGCTGAATTAAATGCCTGAGATCAGGATCTTTTTGCACCAAGAGAATACGGTGCTGGGGAAGTGGGTCTTCAACCAGCACATGACGTTTTAAAACCAGAATCAGATTCCCCAAAGCATTGCTGATTTCATCCGGCGCGGCATGTTCAACGGTTTTGGCAGCTTGAGAAATATCCGAAAACCCGTAGGTGCCTCCTGAGCCCGACAAAGCATGGGCAATGCTCCTCAATTGAGCCAAATCATGCTCAAAGGCCTGAACAGACTCCAGAACAGCCAAAACATCACGCAGGGTCTGGCTCACAATCTGCGTACCTGATTTTGCTTTTAATCCCGGCGCATATGCCAGAAAGTTCAATACGGCGAGGATTTTCTCTGGCAAAACTTGGGGCTCAGCCAGTAATGCCCGATTCGCTAAACTTACAAGTTCAGGATAGGCCACAGCTTTTTGAAGCCCTGTCAGAATCTGATACAGAGAACGCAGAGCGTTTTCCCGTCTCAAAAGAGTTTGATAAAGCGGCATCAAACCTTCTATGCGTTGTTGAAGACGCCGACGGTAGTAATTCTGAAGTTCGGGATCTGAAAAGCTCATTCCAATTCCTGTTGAAACCCATTCCAAATTTTTTCAATCTGCCCCTTTAATAGAGAGGGTTCAAAAGGCTTGGTAATCACACCGAGTACCCCCTGCCGTTTATAATCTTCAATTTCATGGGCCTGTGCTTTGGCGGTCATAAACACGACAGGTAAAGCCGCAAATTCAGGATTTTCACGCATATGGCGTAGAACCGTGAGCCCATCCATTTCAGGCATCATCATATCCAAGAGCACAAGTTGCGGTTGAAAAACCGGTATTTCCGCTAAGGCCTGTTTCCCGCTTGCGCAAACAGCGACCTGATACCCCCCTAATTTTTGCAGGATCATTTTTGCAATAAACTGAATATCCTGATCATCTTCAACCAGCATCACTTTTTCTAATCTACTCATTCCATCACGCTCCTTAAAAGCTGGCAAATCAAAATAAAAGCTCGTTCCCTCACCCAAATGAGATTGAATGCATGACAGGGTTTTCCTTCGCGGATAGATCTCCACACAGCTTTCAAACAAAAAAAGAACATTCAACTTTGCAGAAGGTATTATACAATAGCCAATACAAGCTACTTCACAAAGAGAGGCTGCGCTTGAATCCCTTCACTGCCGCAGTTTAATATCTGCTACGCTCAAGGGCAAAGACAAAGTAAAGGTGCTGCCTTTGCCCACCTGACTTTCAACATAAATTTCTCCCCCCAAAATATGTGCAAACTGGCGACTCAGGGGCAATCCCAAACCCGAGCCCCCATATTGAGCAGACACCGTTTCATCGGCTTGAGAAAAAGCGCCAAATATATTCGCAGTTGTTTCAGCCGAAATTCCAATGCCATTATCCTGAACAGAAAAAAAGATTTGCTTTTCATCTGCCGAAACACGCAAACAGACACGCCCATTTTTAGTGAATTTTAAAGAGTTTGCTAATAAATTAAAAAGAATTTGCTTTAATTTTTGTTGATCCGTATAAAACGAAAGCTCAGCCAGGTCAGCGGGCAGTTCAAGCACCAATTCGTTGGCATTTTTTAATTTCAAAGGCGCAAGCGCAGAGCAAACCCGATTTAAGAACAGGGGAAAATCTATCTTTTCAATAAAAACCTTCATTTTACCGGCTTCAATTTTAGCCAGGTCAAGCAAATCGTTGACCATACAGAGCAAATCCTGGCCCGAAGCCAAAATTTGGGAGATATCCGCTTGGGTATTCTGAGGCAGGCTGGTTTCGTCTGCTTCGTCAAGCAAAAGTTCACTGAAACCAATAATCGCGTTTAAAGGCGTACGAAACTCATGACTCATTTGAGAAAGGAATTCACTCTTGGCTTGAGAAAATTTTTCAGCCCGTTCTTTTTCCTGTTTCAGCTCGCGAGCCCGAACATGCAAATCGAGCAAAGCTGTCACCTGGCGTGAAAGCGCTTGTAAAGCGAAAACCTGTTGGGAAGTCAACTCACGGGAAACCCTATCAATCACACAGAGAGCCCCCAAGATAAAGCCTTCTTTACTTTCAATCTGTGCCCCCGCATAAAATCGCAGCAAAGGCTCCTCTAAGACCAAGGCATTCTCAGCAAAACGCGGGTCTTCCAGCGCATTTTCAACAATCAAGGGCCTGTTTTGAAGAATCGCATGGGCACAAAAGGCCAGGTCCCGAGAGGTTTCTTTCACTGCCAAACCCGTAACGGCTTTGAACCACTGCCGATCCCGATCGACAAAACTAACGGCAGCAATCGGCGTTTGACAAATTTGAGAAGCCAGCAAAGCGAGGTCATTCCAAACCTGCTCTTCAAGCGTATCCAAAATCTGATAATGGTAAAGATTTTCAAGACGTTCAGCTTCATTGGAGGGCAAAGGTGCATTCATGGGCGATTCTCACAGTCAAAGGCAAACAGAGTTAATTCATGCAGGTTCACAGATCTTTATTATAGGCTGGCGAAGAATGAACTGGATTTGATTTGGCAAAATTTCTAAAATTCAGCAGCAAAGCAGCACTTAAACCCGCCGGTTAATGCCATTCAAAAGCCAAAGCCCCAAAAGTGTTGAAAGCGTAAACATGCCGATACTGATCAAGGGCAGCCCCAAAAGTTTGGGGCCACTGGGAATCGCCAAAGTGATCGCCGAACTGACACTCAGGCCACAGACCAGCAAACCGGCGGCAATCCGATTGCCCAATTGCCGCAGGGAGCTTTCAAGCCCTTCCAAATTGCGGTGTTCGTTGATCACCTGCAGACGGCCACTGTTGAGATTGATGAAAAAATCATCCAGTTGGCGGGGCAAAGAAGTCAGCAGGGAACTGAGTTCCAACCCCACCCGTGCCATATCGCGCACGGTAAAGGTCTGCAGAAACTGGTTTTTAATCGCCTGCACCACAAAGGGCTCAGCAGCCTGAATCAGAATATAGTCGCGGTCGAGCTGGCGACAAATCCCCTCGGTCGTGATTAAGACCCGCAAAAGCGTAATAAAAATGCCTGGCAATTGGATATGGTAGTGCATGGTCATATCCAGAATATCCTGCAAAATCTTGCCGACACGCACCTCTCGCAGAGGGCGGCCCAGTGTGGATCTGAGAATATGGTCAAGATCCTGGGCAAACTGCTGGCGGTTGATATCAGGGGGAGCCTTGCCAAACTCCATGATCCGCTCAGTGGCCCGACGTGAATCAAACTTAATAATTGCCAACAGAAAATCAATCAGAATCGTGCGAGAACGGGGGTCGACCCGACCCACCATGCCAAAATCGAGCAAAACCAAGCGCATATGCCCCAGTTTGGGGTCAAAAACCAGCAGCAGATTGCCCGGGTGGGGATCGGCATGAAAAAAGCCATCGATAAAGATCTGGTGTAAAAAACTATTGGTAATAATCCGCGAAAGGTGTTTGCGCTCTTTATCCAGCGCTGAAAGCTCAGTTTCTTCCTGCTGTTGCATGGCCAGGAGATTTTCAGCCCGGTTGGCGAAAAAAAGCTCAATATTTTCGCCTTCAATAAACTCCATTGCCAACATGCGCAAACTGCAATATTCCCAATAAATATGCGGGGTTTGAACTTCATTCTGCTTGTAAAACTTACGCAGATTCTGGCCAATAATTTCAGTATTGGAGGCCTCTTGAAAGAAATCCAGTTCATTGCGAATCACCGAAGCAAATTCATTGACCATGTCCATGAAATTATAGTTCTTGCCCCAACGCGTACGCTCAATCAAGCCCACCAGATCTTTGAGAATGCGAATATCCGCTTCAACCACAGGCAAAATGCCAGGACGCTGCACTTTGACAATCACTTCTTTTTCTAGATCAGCCTCCAGAATAGAGGCCTTATAAGCCTGCCCCAATGAGCCAGCGGCAATCGGCGTGGTTTGAAAGGAGTGAAAGATATCCTCGACTTTGCGGGCATGCCGGATTTCATGGGCAGGATCGCCACTGGCAATCAAATACTGCTTGCTGTTCCACTCTTCAAGAATCACCTGCTCAATCTGGGGCCAGGGAACAGGCGGCACATTCTGTTGCAGTTTTTTCAGTTCCAGAATATACTCTTCAGGCAATAAATCAGCACGGGTACTGAGCACCTGCCCCAATTTGATAAACGTGGGCCCCAATTGTTCAAGGGTCTGGCGTACCGCTTGAGGAACAGGCAAGGGCGGGGGCTTATCGGAGTCAGCATCGCTGTCAGAAAGCACACTGGTCACCAAAAGTTTGCGCCGCCAACCCCCAGGCAAAAACTCAAACAGCCCCAGGCGCTGCACCAAAACATCCCAGCCATTCTGCAGCAGAATGCCCGCAATTTCGGAACGGCGCTGGCCCCCACTCAGGGGTTCCTCACCCAGAGCAGGCGAGGAATCTAAACGTGCCATGGTTGAGACAAGCGTTCGCTGCGCTCCCAGGCAGAACCCACCAAAGGCCAGCCACGAAGCGCTGTGGTATTCAAACGGGCAGAAAGCTGCCAAGCAGGCACTTCAGCTTCAGGCGCGGCTGAATCAAGGGCCTGAAGCTGACGCTCAAGCACGACGCAAGCGGCAGCCAAAGCCGCCAGTTCTAGATCGCTGGGTTGCCCCCTCAAAATTTCGAGATTGAGACTCATAGGGGAATATTTCCATGTTTGCGTTTGGGGCGGGCCTCGCGCTTGCTATGGTTCATCTCCAGCGCACGAATCAAGGTATGGCGGGTTTGAGCGGGTAAAATCACGTCATCAATATAGCCTCTACCGGCTGCCACATAGGGATTGGCAAAGGTTTGCTTATATTCCTCGGTCAGTTTGCGCGCTTCTGCCTGGGGGTCTTCTGCCGCTTGAATCTGGCGGCGAAAAATAATCTGAACAGCCCCATCTGAACCCATGACTGCAATTTCAGCCGTGGGCCAGGCAAAATTCATATCCGCGTGCAAATGCTTGCTGCACATCACGTCATAGGCTCCACCATAGGCTTTGCGAGTAATCAGAGTAATTTTGGGAACACTGGCTTCAGCATAGGCATACAAGAGTTTGGCTCCGTGCCGGATAATACCGCCATGTTCCTGTTCGCGCCCAGGTAAAAAGCCGGGTACATCGACAAAGGTAATCAAGGGAATATTGAAAGCATCACAAAAGCGCACAAAGCGCGCGCCCTTCACAGAGGCGTCGATATCAAGCGTACCGGCCAAAACCATGGGCTGATTGGCCACCAAACCCACGGTTTTGCCTGCCATACGGGCAAAGCCGGTGATTAAATTGCCTGCATGCGCGGGCTGCACTTCAAAGAATTCGCCCTCATCCACCACGCTGTTGATGATGGTGTGCATATCATAGGGCTTGTTGGGATTATCGGGAATAAAGGTATTTAAAGCTTCGTCTTCACGCTCGAGGGGATCTGCACAGGGGTAGACAGGGGCATTGTCGAGATTATTGGGCGGCAAAAAACTCATCAAATAGCGCACATTTTCAAGACATTCGGCTTCATCCGGAAAAGCAAAATGGGCAACACCACTCAAGCGGGTATGGGTATCCGCCCCCCCCAAAGCTTCGAAGGTGATTTCTTCACCCGTGACTGCCTTGACCACGTCGGGCCCGGTAATAAACATATGGCTGGTGCCTTCAACCATAAAGGTAAAATCCGTAAGTGCCGGAGAGTAAACTGCCCCTCCGGCACAGGGCCCCATAATCACAGAGATCTGAGGAACCACCCCCGAAGTATGGACATTGCGGTAAAAAATATCCGCATAGCCTGCCAGACTGACCACACCTTCCTGGATACGGGCGCCGCCTGAATCGTTAATGCCAATCACCGGGGCGCCATTCTGCACGGCAAGATCCATAATCTTACAGATTTTTTCTGCAAAAACTTCTCCCAAAGACCCCCCAAAAACTGTAAAATCATTCGAAAAAACATAGACCGGGCGGCCATGAATTTTTCCCCAACCAGTAATCACACCATCGCCCGGAATTTTTTTATCTTCCATGCCAAAATTATCACAGCGGTGCACGGAAAACTTATCAAACTCAACAAAAGAACCGGGGTCTAAAAGCAGCTCCAGGCGTTCACGGGCCGTTTTCTTGCCCTTGGCATGTTGCTTTTTCAGTGCCTGCGCTTCACTGTTTTGAATCTCGTCGTGAAATTTCTGAAGGGTCGCGATTTTTTCCTGGGTTGAATCGGTCATGATGCTTGTGCCTGTTTAGTAATTGTTCAGTTTGGGAGTCATTTTGAACAATGTATTCTAGCATATTCCGTTCTTCAGACAGGGCTGAGCAGACAGTATCTTTCCTTTGCGCAGTGGAGCGAAAAGCAGAAGGCGCAGATACAGACGTATTTACAGGCTATAATAAAGTAAAAGCGATGCTGCCCATCTCAAATCTCAAGGAACTGCCCGCCATGAAACCCATTTCATCTCTCAATCTTTTACTGATCTGTTTGCTTGCTGCCTGTCAAACGACACAACAACCCCTTGCCAATCCTTCTCCGACGCCATCTCCAACCCCCTCTCCCCTGCCAACAACCGTTCAAGCGTCTCCCCTACCCAGCCCAAGTGCAACCGTTTCAGCCACCCCCAGCCCAGAACCCACAGAATTTCCAACCGTTCTGCCCATGCCCAGTTCTGTTCCGCAGGTTGCATCCACACCACGTCCCACCCCCACCCCAAAACCCAGTATCCCCCCTGATCCGATCGAACTGAACAAACTAAACATCACAATTCAAACATATTTAAGCGCAGTCAACCAACAGGATCTGAATGGTTTGACTCAAACCCTCAGCAATAACAATGTCTACTCAAATCAGGTCAAAGCGATGGGGAATACCTACTTCAACAAATTCCCCTATCCTCTCCCGCTTAAATTTATTGGTTTCAGCTCCCTTTCAAGTTTGAATGCGACCACCCGCAATGTCATCGCAGGCGCTGATCTCTACAACAATAACAAGAGCTATCCCATCAAATTGGGCTTTATCAAAGTCAACGATAACTGGTTAATTGATACCATCTATATGCCCAAAACCATTTCCGCTCCCTCCCCTTAATCCCTCAGAAAACTTCAAAAAAAAAACTGAATCAAGTATCTCTCTTAAGTGAAATCCAGCGGGATGAACAGAGAGAGGCTGCCTTTGCAAGCTATCCGCGCTATAATCAATCTGCAACTTCATTCAAGCTGGAGGCCCCCTTATGAAACGTCTAAGTCTGTCTCTGATCCTGGCATTGAGCCTGCAACCTGCCCTTCAGGCAGAAACCCTACAGGAGCTCAGTCACTCTCCGATTGAAAAAGTCACGGCCTATCAAGGCCAAGGCATTGTCAGCCGAGAAGCAAAAACCACCCTCAAAGCGCCTGGCGATTACCGTCTACGTATCAGTGATATTCCGCTGAATATCGTCGGCGATTCTCTGCACGTCAAAGCCTTGGGCAGCAACAATATCACCATCCATACTGTTCAACTCATGCCTTTGCCCCCCGGCCAGGAAAACAGCGAAACACAGAAATTACGCGTTCAACTCAAAGATTTGGAAAATAAGCTGGCCAAACTTGAAAACACCCATCAACTTAACCAACGCTCTCAGCAATGGCTCAACAGCTATTGGTCTCAGGTCTCAAACAAATCAACTGCCTATCCACAACCTGCGGAATGGCAAAAAACGCTGGATTTTCTCAGCCTCAATCAAGGCCGGATTTTAGAAAGTGAAACCCAAGTCAACGCTCAGAAACAGGTTTTGCAAATCAAACTGGCCGAAGTGCAAAAAAAACTTGCCGAACAAACCAGCCGTATGCAGAACAAAACCCAGGCTGCAGTGGTTTATTTCACAGCAAAGACAGCGGGAGAAATCAACTTTCAATTGAGTTATCTGATCGCAGGCATTCATTGGACGCCCTCCTATGATGCCCGCCTGGATGAAAAAGCAGGCAAACTCTCTCTGACCTATTACGGAGATTTGGTTCAACAAACAGGAGAAAGCTGGAACGATGTTGAACTCAGCCTCTCCACATCTGCCCCGCAATTAAATGCCGCCGTGCCCCTACTCGAACCCTGGGTAATTACCGATCGCATGCCCGCCCTTGAACAGAATCGTCAGATGCTGAATGGGCCTGCCAGCCAGTTCCGCGATGAGGCTCCCATGGAAGCCGAAACGAGCAGTTCAGAAGAAGATCTCGACGGCTCCGGTTATGCCGAAAGCGAAGTTCAAACCCAAGGGCTTTCTGTCATTTTTGCCATTCCGCAAAAGGTAAGCATTGAAAGTTCTCCCCATGCCCGCCGGGTAGCCATTGCCACCCGCAGTTTCAAATTTGAACCGGAGTATCAGGTTGTTCCCAAACTTTCCCGCCGGGTTTATATGCGCGCCCGTTTCCGCAATACAGGCGATTTACCCCTTTTGGCAGGCCAAATCCGAAATTACGTCGATCTCGACTATACAGGCACCAGCCAGATTCCCTTGGTGCGCCCCAATGAAGAAGCCAGCTTGAATTTCGGCATTGATGAAAATATTCGGGTTCAGCGCCGTGAAGGAACCGATCAAAACAGTTTAATCGGTCTGATGCGCGATACCCGACGCCGTGAAATGAGCTACGAAATTGAAGTCTCAAACTATAAAAGCAAACCCGTCAAAGTCATGGTCTGGGATCATTTGCCCTTGATCCGTCACGATCAGATTCGTCTGCAGGTGCTGAATATTCAACCCAAAGCCCAGGAACAGACCAAAAATAATTTATTGCGCTGGGAACTTGAGCTTAAACCCCAAGAAAAGCAGATTATCAAGGTTTCCTATGCCGTAGAACACCCTACCAGCCTTGAGGTCTACAGCAATTTTACCAACGAAATTCAAAGCCCCCGGCGCAAGAATATGCAAAGGCAACAATACGAAAAGTTTTAAGACTTTTCTAAGGCCAAGCGCGCCATAAACTGTGCCTGCCCCAGCTCAAAAGCCTCACGTCCTTCAGCTGTCAGCCAGGGATACAAGAGACCCAGCAAAAGCTCAGTATAGTGCAGCAAGCGTTGAGGTTCAGCATCATCGCGCAGAATCGTGGCTTCGCTCATCCAGGCATTGCCAACAATAAAATAATGCTCAACCAGGCGACTAAAGGCCGGGCTGTCTAAGGGCAGCAAAGCCCAGCCACGGGCATTCAAGAGCTTAAAAATCTGCCTTAATTCGGCCTGGCGAACTTCCTGCAAAGCCCTGAAATGGGCTTTGATTTCAGGATACGTTCGCATAATACTGACAAAATCATGCATCAGAAACTGATAGCGGTATTGTATTTCCAGCATTCGGTAGGTTTTTTGAAACGCATCCAAAAAACTGAATTCACGCACCTGCAAAGCACGTAAAGTTTGATCAAATTCGACCACCAACTGCTGATAAAGCGCCATCACCAAGTCCTGCTTATGTGGGAAATGGTAACAGAGATGCCCTTGGCTGATCCCCAAAGCCAGAGCTATTTGGCGGGTAGTGACTTTTTCATGGCCTTCGGCATTGAAAAGCACGAGGGTCTGGGCTAAAATTTTTGCTTTGGTTTTCATAAACTTAGTATACTTGACCTAAAAATAAAATTTTAGTACACTTGACCTAGTAGATTTGACCTAGATTGGAGATTTGACCATGAAAGTTTTGATCGCAGGTGCTGGAATCGGGGGCCTGGGAATGGCTTTGGCCCTTGAAAAATTTGGGATTGAGGCCGAAATATTTGAAGCCGCGCCCGTGCTCAAAGCGGTTGGAGCCGGGCTCTGGGTGGCGCCCAATGGGCTTGAAATTCTCAATCGCATTTCCCCTGAGCTCAAACGCAAGGTACAGGAGGCAGGACAGGAACTCGCCTTTTCAAGCGTTGAAGATCTTCAGGGACACCAACTTTCAGGCTTCAATGCAGCACACTTACGCAGCCGATATGGTGCAGGCCCTCTGGCCATCAAGCGCGCAGATCTGCATCAGATTTTAATCCAGGCACTTAGAAAGACAACCCTGCAAACGGGTAAACGGCTGCAAAGTTTTATCACAGATGAAGATCAAATCGTGCTGGAATTTGAAGACGGCAGCCAAACCAGGGGAGATCTCTTGATCGGAGCTGATGGTCTGCGCTCCAGGGTACGCCAGTCCTTATTCGGAGACATTCCTTTGCGTTACAGCGGTCAAACCTGCTGGCGAGGCCTCGCCCCCCTGCAACTTCCGGCCCCCTGGCAAGGAAAGGGAATGGAACTCTGGGGAGACAAACCAGGCTTAAGAGCCGGCTTCTCTCCGGTTTCAGCTCAAGAAGTTTATTTCTATCTGACCCAGGCGCTCCCTGCAGGGGGAAAAGATAGTCCAGAAACACTCAAAAGTGAACTGCTCAAGGCCTTTGCCGCTTTCCCCCCCCTGATCTCTGAGTTGATTCAGGCCACTCCCCACGAAGCCTTTCTGCGCAATGATCTGAGTGATTTTGTACCCTTGAACCACTATGGCAAAGACCGCGTCTTTCTGCTCGGCGACGCAGCCCATGCCACTACGCCCAATCTGGGTCAAGGAGCCAATCAAGCCCTTGAAAGTGCCTGGGTTCTGGCAGAAAGTCTGGCGCAAAACCCAGAGGATCTGCACAAGGTTTTGCAACGCTACGAAAGCCTGCGCATCCCGCGTGCACGCAGAATTGTTGAAACCTCCTGGAAGATCGGGCAACTCAGCAATCTGAAACGGGGGCTGCGTCTGCGCAATTGGTTCATGTCACACCTACCAGCATCGCTGACTGAAAAGCAATTGCAGGCAGTCTTTCAAATTCCCGCCAGCTGAGTTAAACTCTGTCTATGCCTGAGGACTCAAAAAAAGACCCCAAAATCAATAATAAGTACATCGTCGGTGGAGTTGCCCTGTTTTTGGGCATCGTCATTCTCAGTCAATTCTATTTCCGTCAATTGAGCCCTGAATCGCGTGAATTCCATCGTTTTATTGAGCAAATGCCACTTGAAAAAATTCAAGAAATTCGCATTGAGCCCTATACCGTGCTCTCACTGACCGACCATACACTCGTGATTCGTGACAAGCAACAGATCGCTGAAATTGCATCCGCGCTGCGGCAAGCTCCTGCAATAGGCTTGAATCACCCAGAAGCCAACTGGGTCGCCATTCTGAGAATCATAGCCGACCGCGAATATGGTGGGCAGATTGAAAGCACCCGCAACCAGGGAGTGGTAATGTTGTATGCCAGCAATGTCAGAGGGGGCTGGAATTATGGCTCCTATCGTGCCGACAGCCTGGGCCCGCTCTTAGAGAAACTTGCAAAAACAAATTAAAGTTGCTCACGCCGCCTGGGCAAGCGGTGCAATTTTTGCCAAAGCTTGCTGAGAACGGGACCCATGGGTCTGTCTTTCAGGCAAACCGCTCGAATCTCCCCCTCATACACGCGGTAGCCCTCCATTTGCTCAAAGGGCTGCAACAATCCCTGTTTGAGTTCTGGCTCAATCAAAGCATGGGGCAACATGCCATAACTGCGCCCTGAAAGAATCACCTGCTTCTTGGTATGCACGTCATTCACATACCAATGCTGGCTGAGCGGGTTGATGCCAAAACCGCCGGCAGTGTTCCCATGGCTGCTGTGGGTACGTTCAATCACCTGAATAAACGGGGCGAGCTCCGTCTCAGTCACGGGTGCCACCTGTTTCAGCAAAGGAAAATTCGCAGCCACCATCGTGCTAACCTGAAGACAGGCCACTGGCAGGCTGAGCAAATCCCGCCGGCGTTCGAATCGCGGCTCCCAGCCCATGATCGCCAGATCGCAGTCCTTTTGAAGCAGACGCTCCAGCGAGCCGCCCAATAATTCACAATGAATATGCAATTGCGTACAGGGATATTCCCGATTGGTTTCATGAAAAGCCGCAAGAATCTGCGGCAAAAGATAATAGCCATCCACCGCCAGATGCAGGGCAGGCTCCAGTCCTGTCGCCATTTGGGCGCTGAAACTTTCCAGGTTCTCAATCTCTTTGAGCAGGGGTTGAACCCTTTGATAAAAAGCTTCGCCCTGAGGAGTCAGCACCGGACGATAGCCTTCGCGCGAAAAAAGCGCAAAACCCAGGTGTTCTTCAAGGTTTTGAATCGCACGTGTCACTGCAGGTTGAGTTACATTCAAGACCTCATGGGCAGCTTTGGCAAAACTGCCAGCCTGCACCACCGCCGCTAAGGTTTTTAAATGTTCAAATTTCATTTATTCTCTAAAATCAATAAATAATTATTATAATCTCAATAATAATATCATACTTTTGTTTATATTCTAACGCCCTTTATACTCAGATTATCAAGTTCAAAACGAGGTATCAGAAATGAACAGCACCGCAATGATTCGAAATTCCCGCAAAGGCCTTTTGGCCTTGAATATCGCCCTCTGGTCAGGACAAATTCTCTTGGCCCTGCTATTTGGCATGATTGGAAGCATGAAACTCACAACCCCTCTTGCCACTTTGGTTCAATCCCTGCCCTCTCTGGCTGGAATGCCCGAAGGTCTGATACGCTTGATTGGACTTTCAGAGCTGGCGGGAGCCTTGGGCTTGATTTTACCTGCAGCAACGCGTATTTTGCCCCTGCTCACGCCTTTGGCTGGCCTGGGGCTGACCACCGTCATGGTACTGGCAGCCGCCTTTCACCTGATGCGGGGAGAAATGGCAGGTTTGGCCATGCCCCTCTTGCTGGGCAGCATCAGTTTGCTGATCAGTTGGGGACGCTATCGCTGGTTGCCGATTGAAAAACGCTGACCCCTTTAAAAAGATTCAAGAAAGGATATCGACCATGTCTGTTCAACCCGCACTGTATATTCCCCATGGAGGCGGCCCCTGCTTCTTTATGGATTGGACTTGGGGCCCTGCTGACAGTTGGGATAAACTCGCTGACTGGCTTAAAAACCTCAGACACACCCTGCCCGTGCCCCAGGCGATCGTGGTGGTTTCAGCCCATTGGGAAAATTCTGCCGAAGTCTTGATCACGGGGCATGCCCAGCCCCCCCTACTTTACGATTATTATGGTTTTCCCGAGCATACCTATCAACTGAGCTATCCCGCCCCGGGAGCGCCAGATCTGGCCGGAAAAATTCAAACCCATCTGGCGGCCCAGGCCATCCCTGCGCGGATAGATGCAGAACGGGGCTATGATCATGGGGTCTTTATTCCGCTCAAACTGATCTATCCCGAAGCCCAGATCCCCGTGGTTCAGATTTCACTTCTGGCCAGTCTGGATCCGGCCCGGCATCTCGAAATTGGCAAAGCCCTGGCGCCGCTGCGTGAAGAAGGCGTCCTGCTCTTGGGCAGTGGCATGAGCTTTCACAATCTGCGGGTCTTTGGACAAAACGTGATGGAGCAGTCTCAGGCCTTTGATGCCTGGCTGACACAGACCCTGCAAGCCTCAGCAGAAGAGCGCAACCTCGCTCTGGCAGATTGGGCAAAAGCGCCTTCTGGCCGTTTCTGCCACCCGCGCGAAGAGCACCTGCTGCCGCTGATGGTGGTCGCAGGTGCAGCCGAGAGCGCAAAGGGTGAAAAAGTCTTTACAGACGCGATTATGGGCTCTCAGATTTCAGCCTTTCAGTTCAATTGAGGTTTCTCAATCCGGGTTTGCAGATTTTGGGCCTGGGCCCAGGTCTGCAAAAGCCGGGCACAAAGGGCAAGCGCGGGTTCAAGCTCAGCCTGTCCGCCAAAATCAAAGAAAACCAGGCCCAAATGCTGGGTTTCTGGCCCAATACAGGTACGCTCGGAATCGCTGCTGGGATTGCCAAAAGGCCCCAAAGCGTCACAAAGTACAGGCAAAGCCTCGATATTCAATAAACCGCGCCCCAAGGCGGAGTAAACCATCTCACGCTGGCCACGCTCAAGATGAACCGGAGGCAGAACTTTTGTGAGGTCATAGCCCCCGATCGAATACCCCGTTTCAAGTGAAACCCGATTGATAATATCCACGCAGTTGTTGATGCGATAAAGCCCCTGTCCTTTGCTCAGGCGACGGTGCAAAGCCTCTGCGGAAAGCCGGTAACGGCTGGGATCCTGCCCCAGCGCTTTGTAAGCTCTGCGGGCCGCGTTGAGGGGAGGCAAGGCGTGAATCAAGGTATTGTCCCAAGCCGCTTTTTCGACCAGCAGGGATTCAGTCTCTTGCCAAAAAGCTTCAGGTGAAGCCTCAATCTGAACCTCTGCTCCCAGAAGCCCCAGACGCAAAGCAGGGCAGGCCTTAAGTACCGTTTCAGAAACAGTGATGGCGTCAAACATCCCCATTCTCTCCTCACAGGTTTTACATTCAGAATACAAAAAAAGAAACCAGCCCAGGAAAATTTCCTGGGCTGAAAAAAATATTTTTCAGGTCTAATCGAGCGCCTGAAAACGCTCCATATTCTTGATCAGGGTTTCAAATTCAGGTTCTGACAACATCTTGATATACACCATGCTGTCGAGCCGCTCTTCCCGTTCTTCATCACTCTGTGTCAGCATGCTCATAAAAAAACGAATCAGGGATTGAAACTGGTCATCGGAAAGTCCTCGCAGAATCTTGAGACTGTCAAGGGTATCACGCTTGACCACTTCCTTGGAAAATTCTTTTTCCAGAGTTGCCATTTGAAAATTACCTTCTTCCGCTTACAATGCACTTTTCACGCTTCTGTCAGTCTAACTTCTGAATTGTGAGCTTGGCAACAAATAGCCCGGTTATGGTTCAATGTTTTTATGTCCAGCCAACCCGTCTCTGTCACCACCCTGACCCGCGCCATCAAAGAAGCGCTTGAAGCGTCTTTCCCTTACCCTGTAAGGGTAGAGGGCGAAGTCTCCAATTTTCGCCCCCATTACTCAGGCCATGCCTATTTCACACTCAAGGATTCCTTTGCCCAACTTGCAGCCGTGATGTGGAAATCGCGTGCCATCAACCTGCCCTTTGCCCTTGAAGACGGCCTGCAGGTGGTTTGCACAGGCACGGTTACTCTTTATGAAAAAACCGGGCGCTACCAATTCAATGTGCTCGAAATGCACAAGGCGGGCAAAGGCGATTTACAGGCCCGTTTTGAAGCCCTCAAACGTGAACTCTGGGAAGCCGGGCTCTTTGATGAAGCCCATAAATTGCCCCTGCCCACCTATCCTGGCCGGGTCGGCGTGATTACCTCCCCCACTGGCGCAGCCCTGCGGGATATTCTCTCAGTGGCCCGCCGCCGCAATCCCACCATCCCGCTGCTGCTGCGTCCGGCCCAGGTACAGGGTGAGGGAGCCGCAGCCGATCTGGCCCAAGCCATTCGTGATCTCAACCGCCACGGGGGCGTGGATGTGATTCTGCTCGGACGGGGTGGAGGTTCGCTCGAAGATCTCTGGGCCTTTAATGAGGAAGAACTGGCACGGGCCATTTTTGCCTCACGGATTCCGATAGTTTCAGCCGTGGGGCATGAGATCGACTTTACGATCGCCGATTTTGTCGCTGACAGTCGGGCAGCAACCCCTTCAGCCGCCGCTGAACTGCTCATTCCCAACCGCGAAGAAATGCTGGGCCAGCTTTATTATTATCAAGACAAGCTGGCGACCCAATTATTGCGACGCGTTCAAATCCAACGCCACCGGCTGGAAAGTTTAAAGCAGCACTATATCCTGCGCAAACCTGAATTGCTTTTAAGCCCCCACCAGGAAGCGCTGAAGCGTCAGCAAACGCTGCTCGCCCAGGCCTATACCCACCAGCTTCAAGCCAAAAGACAGGCCCTGGAGCTTCTGAAAAGCCGACTGCAAGGGCTCGACCCCCGACAGGTGCTGGAAAGAGGCTTTGTCATGGTCGAACAGCAAAATCAACCCATCACGCGGGCTGAGGCCCTCAAATCTGGCCCCGTGCGTCTGATCTTCGCCCAAGGTGTGCGCACGGGCCAATTGGCATTAAACGAAGAGAATTGAGAAAGAACCCATGACCAAAAAGAAACCTGTTTTTGAAGAATCGCTGGCAGAACTGGAAAAACTGGTTCAGAAACTGGAAGGGGAAATTCCCCTGGCCGACGCGATTGCGGCCTTTGAAAAAGGCCAGGCCCTGATCAGCCAGTGCGAAACCCAGCTTCAGGAAGCCGAACAGAGTGTAAAACAACTGGTTCACAGCGGCAGTGAAGACCTCGAAGAATTCAGCGAAGAACCTTTTTTTTAAGAGGAACTTGCATTCTTAAAAATCCCCTGATATTATTAAATGTATAATTTACACTAAAACACGAGGCCTGCCATGCCTGAATATTTTCGCCCCTCGGTCACTGTGGATCTTCTGATTTTTGATTGGACAGCCCGCCAGCTTTCTTTGCTCCTGATTCAAAGAGGCAAAGATCCCTTTGCGGGTACTTGGGCCTTGCCCGGTGGGTTTATTGAAGCAGAAGAAACCCTGGAAGCCTCAGCCCGCAGAGAATTACAGGAAGAAACAGGGCTTGAAGTAGGAGATTTGGCAGTTCTGGGAACCTATGGCGATCCCGGACGCGATCCACGGGGACGCACCCTGACGGTTGCGTATATGGCCTTTACCACAGAGCGCCCCCAAGTCAAAGGCCAGGATGATGCCCTCGCGGCAAAATGGTATCCGATTTCCGCTTTGCCGGATCTTGCTTTTGACCACGCTCAGATTATTCACGATGGCCTCAAATACCTCAAACACCAACTGCATAACAGTTTTGCAGGAACCCTGCTCAATCTGCCCAATCGCCAACCCTTGCCCGATCAAGCCCTGCTCACAATCCTACAAGACTTCTGCTTTTGACGCACTGTTTCATAGACGCTTGAAAGCAAGTCGGTTTATACTCTCTATCTGAGTATCCCTGCTCAATTTGCCCCATTTTTAAGCGTCCATTTCAGGGTGCCAGTTCAGGAGAGGTCAGGTATTTTTCATGACGGAGTCAGCACTCCCGCCTTTGGCAGAACAAATTCTGCGTTTTCTCTATGAAACCGATCCGGTCAATGCCACCGGTCTGGGAATTCATGACTATGACTATCATTATGCCGATTTTAGCCCCGAAAAACGGGCCGAAATTCTCAAGCAAAAAAAAGCTTTTCTACAAGAACTGAAAGCCCTTGAAGAAAGTCATCTTTCCAGCGAAGATCAGGTGGATCTTTCCATTCTGCAATCTCAGCTCAGTACTCAGATTTATGAGGAAGAAGTTCGCGAGAATCTGAAACGCGACCCTTCTCTCTATCCCACAGAAGCACTGTATGGGGTGCAGCAGTTGCAAATCAACTATAATCTGCCGCTGGATCACCGGGTATTGGCCATTATCGGCCGCCTTAAAGCCATGCCTCGCCTATTTGAACAGGGCATGGCCAATCTGCGCAGCAACCCCAGCAAAATTTCAAAGGTTTCGATCAGTGTCGCGCGCGACTCGGTCATGGCCGGGCGTCAGTTCTTAGAAGAAATCGTGCCACAATTTTCAGGCACCGTACCCCATTATTTTAAGGATTTGCTTGAAAGCAATACCCAGGCACTGAAAGCCCTCCACCATTACCAAAAATTTCTCGATGAACTGGAACCCCAGGCCCAGGATAGCCTGGCTTGCGGCAAAGAACATTTTGATTTTCTCTTGCGCAATAAATACCAACTCGACTATCACCTCGACGAAGTGCTTGAGATTGGCCGTGAAGCGCTCAAAGAAACTGAACGTCTGATCGCCGAAGTGGCCCAGGAGCTGAACCCCGGAAAAACCTGGCGCGAACAGGTTGAAGAGTTGAAAAACAAACACCCTGAAGCTGATAATCTGCTCCAGGCCTATAAAGCCGAGGCTGAACGGATTCGGGATTTTGTCGTCAGCGAAAATCTGGTCACCCTGCCGGAAACAGAGACCCTGGCGCTGATGGATACGCCGATTTTCCAGCGCAGTATCATGCCCTATTCCGGCTATGTTTCTCCTGCCGCCTTTGAAGATCATCAAACCGGCTATTTCTGGGTCACCCCTGTACAAGACAGCCTGAGCGACGAAGACAAACACAAACATCTGCGTTCTCACAATATCTATGATGTGACCCTGACCACCGTTCACCACGGCTATCCAGGGCAACACCTGCTCTTTGTGCAAACCCACCAACACCCTTCACGGGTACGCAACAGCTTTCCCGATCCCTTTCTGGCATCGGGCTGGCCCCTCTATTGCGAGGAAATGCTCTATACCGAAGGGCTCTATACCGATCTGAACACCCGCTTGTTTCAGCTCAAGGACCAACTTTGGCGTGACTACCGCGTAATCATTGATACCCAACTGCATTTGGGCCAGATGGATTACGAGACAGCAGTACAAACGCTGGTTGAAAAGGTCGGCCTGGATCCAGCCAGTGCAGAGGCAGAAGTCAAGCGTTACGCACTTTTCCCAACCATTGCAATTGGCTATATGTTTGGCAAACGCGAAATTATCCGCATGCGCCAGGAAATTGCAGAACTCAAAGGCGACGATTTCTCATTGCTGAAATTTCACAACAATCTGCTCAGCTTTGGCATGTTGCCGCTTTCACAATTGCGCCGCCTGATGCTAACGCATTACGGTCTGGAAGCCTAGAACACAAACAACGCAAGCCCCTGGAAAATACCAGGGGCTTGTTTTTTTTAAACTGGCTTCAGCCCTTCAAGGATTCTCGATCTCACAACGCTCTTCACCACAGCTCAGACCGACTTCAGCAGCCATTTCGTGCTCAGCAGCGCTCTCCTGCTGACACTTTTGCAATATCTGGGTGAAAACGGCCACGGGTTGCGCGCCTGAAACCGCGTATTTCTGATCAAAGACAAAGAAGGGAACCCCTGTAATGCCTATATTTCGGGCTTCACAGAGGTCGGCATCGACCTCATTGAAAAAAGCCTGGGGATCTGCCAGGGTCTTGCGAATGGCTTCGGGCTCCAGCCCCACTTCTGTCAACAAACGCACCAGGGTTTCGGTCTCGCCCAAATGCTCAGATTCGCTGAAATAAGCACGCAGCAACCGTTCTTTCGCCGCCCCCTGAAGCCCTTCCTGGGCTGCCAGATAGAGCAGACGGTGCACATCCAAGGTGTTCGTCCGTTTGGTTTTTTGAAGTTGCAAATCCAGCCCAACCTGGGCGCCCATGTTTTGCACACGCTCCATCATCTGCAGAATTTGTTCCCGGCTCTGGCGGTACTTCTGCATTAAGGCCGTTAGGGTGTCTTCGCTTCCGCCACGGGGAGAATCAGGATCCAATTCAAAACTGCGCCAAATCACTTCCACTGGCTCCGCAGCAGAAAAATCCGCCAAAGCAGCTTCAAGATGGCGTTTGCCTATATAACAAAAAGGGCAGACCACATCTGACCAAATTTCAATACGCATCGTTCATTACCTCGTCCTATAGAATACCAGCAATTCTTTGATCTGACTCAAGGTAATTTGCCCTGTTTCAGCTCATAATAGCCACAGAATGAGGGACTATCGCTGGAGGACAAGAAAATGAACACGATTTCACCTGCCTATTTGCAAACGCTTGAAAGCTTTCGTGCAGGCCAAACCCTGACACAGGCAGCCAACAGTCCCCGTATTCAAAACAGCCATTTACAGCTTCAAACCGGCGAAACCAGCCAGCGGATTTCAATTGAGGACTATCTGGCTGCTCCCCATGCCTTGGGAACTTCCCCCATGCAGGGAAGTTTGGAACTGCAGCTTGAAAACGGGCAAAAGCTCTCTATTCCGCTCTCTGAAATGAGCCAGGACAAACTTCAAGCAGCTCTGAATCAGGCCTTGCACAATTTAAACCTGGGCACAGCTCAAAAACTTACCCAGGGAACAGGCCCTCTGCTGGAGCAAATTCGTCACGGAGCCCCTGATCCGCAACGCGGGCCAGAGGTATTGGTCAGTTTTCTGCGCCAGCATTTTCAAGCCCTCGACAGCGACAAAGACGGCTGGCTCTCGGAACAAGAGCTTCAGAGTGCTTTGCGTTCCACCCAATACAATGATGCTCAGAAAGCGCTTTTGAACCGTGTCTTGGTCAATCTCTCCGATCTTGAAGAGTACAGCAATGACGAATGGGGAGACGAAAATGATGGCGTCACCTTAAAAGATCTTGAGGTCTTTCTCGCAGAAAGCAAAAACCCTGAAAATGAATCCGTCACACAAAGCCTAACCGGTTGGGTGAGCAGTGCAAATGGCAATTCTGCACGGGCTTATCAGCTTTTTTCCATGCATATGCATCTGCTCGACAGCGATCATGACGGTTTCGTCACCCGTGAAGATCTGCGTCTGGCCAGTCAAAACAGTCGGTTTTCAAGTGCTGAGCGCGCCTGGTTTGCCTATTTATCTGAACAAGTGGGTGAAATTGAAGAGCTCTCAAATGATGAATGGGGGGACGAAAATGATGGCATTACCCTGCATGATATGGAAGCCTTTCTCAAAACAAACCAGGATCATGGCATTCAACTGCCCAGCTTTCACCCCGAAATCAGAGGAGAACTCAATTTAAAAGTCAGAGACGCCAATGGTTTTAACCAGCCTGGCAGAAATGACCTTTCAGGCGTGATCTCAGGACATTTAAGCCTTGATCGCAGCCTGCTGGATCAGGCTCTGAGCTTGCTTCAGAAACAGGATATTCCCTATGTCTCGATTACGAATACCTGTTTCAATCCGCAAAGTAAAAGCTACGAAATTTCCATTTCCACGCTGCTCGACGATTTTAAAGTCAAACTCGGTATTTCACCAGAGGGCCTTCCCTACCTCGAACTCAGTGAAAACTGGCTGCCCAATGACCCGATCTTAAAACTGATCGAAGCAGGCCTTCACAGGCAGCTCGGTTCCCAGCTCAGTGAAAACGCAAAATTGAACCGTGTGGGCAACCGGCTCTATTTCATCCCCAAGCTTGAACAATTGCAGGTGCCTCTGAATAACCGCTATGTGACCCTCGAAGAGCTGCGCTTAAAACCCGAGAATGTGCGGTTTGAATTTGATCGCGATGGCAATTTCAAGCTCCATTTGCAAGGGGTCGAAGTGCGTGGCAGCAGCGGGGATCAGCCACTTTCAAGCACGGCTCAACCTGATCAGGGGCAGTTTCAAATCAAAGTTGCCCTGGATCTGGATGAAAAGCTCAAGATTCAGGCCAGCGCCCTGGATCTCAGTGGTCAGGCCCAAATCCAACTCGATTCAAAAGAGCAGGCCGAACTGGCTCAATACCTGCGTACCCACCTCGACAAAGAACTAGCGGAAGCGTTTATTCAATTGGTTTTTCTCAACCAGGGCCAATTGGATCTGCAGAACTTGAATGCAGGGGTTGAACTCAACAGTCGTCAAGGAAAGGTATTTATAGAGCTTCTGGGTGAAAAACTACAGATTTCACAGGCCGGAAATGTTTTGCAAAGCTTGGATCTCAGTTTGCTCGCCCCCTTTTTCAGACATGACTGAGCGAGAAAGGCAAAGACACTAAAATAATAGATGAGCGCTGGGATGCAGTCTGCGCAAGCTATCAGGTTTTTGAGTGAACAATCCTGTTTATCGGGCTCACCGTAAAACTTCGGCCTTCAGGCCGGAGATATAAGGTGTAGCGCTGGCAACAGCGCCCTCAAAATAGTATACTGTATATATGCGTATGACATATAAATTTAAAGCGATATCTAGCGAAATAACCATTCAAAAAGCTGAACATTGGCTACATTTGTGCCAGCAACTGTATAATACAGCTCTAGACCAACGTATACAGGCTTACAAACGGTGCGGTATCACATTAACTACCTACTCTCAAA
>Ga0210039_1000312_pt1 | contig 52369 bp, 52 predicted proteins | sample CryGeyCG2114_250_3_FD_185460 | JGI IMG/M metagenome (GOLD analysis project Ga0210039, IMG submission 185460) | Groundwater microbial communities from aquifer - Crystal Geyser CG17_big_fil_post_rev_8/21/14_2.50 (SPAdes) (version 2) | ecosystem: Environmental > Aquatic > Deep subsurface >...
TTATTGATGATGATGCTCCTGGTGGGTTTTTAACCACGGGCGATATAAATAATGATGGATACCAAGACATAATTCATGTGTCCTCACAACGCTTAGTTTGGTATGAAAATGATGCACAAGGGAACTTTAGTGATCCTGTTGTGATTGATACTGAACCCGGTCAGTCTTTTGATATTAAAGCAATAGATTTAGACCAAGACAGTAACTTGGATATATTGGTAAGTTCATTTGCTCATGACCGTTTGTATTTTTACCGCAATCTGGGAGGTGGCAGTTTTGCCCCAAGGCAAGTACTTGCAGAAAACCTCGATAGAATAAGAAGTTCTAAATCAGCCGATTTAAACGGTGATGGTTTTTTGGATTTGGTGATTGGGATTACAAATAGTGTGGGTCTATATTGGATGGAGCATCTGGACGGGCTGGGCAATTTTGCCCCACCCACTCCCATCAGCACCACGCTTGCACAAGCGCGATATCAACAAATAGGGGATATAAACGGCAATGGTTTTATGGATGTGTTGAGCAACTCAGGAGGTAGTACTTTACTGTCTTGGTTTGAAAATGATGGACAAGGCGATTTTCCAACCCAACATATTGTGGAAAATTCGGGTTTTTATCACAAACAGCTTTTTTTAAAAGATATAGATGGCAATGGTAACCTCGATATTGTATGTATAAGTGATGATGGTGTTTTTTGGTATGAAAACTTGGACGGATTTGGAAATTTTAGCTCAAAACATATTATACATTCAACTACAGATTCTGCAATTCAATATTCGCAACTTGCAGTATTTGATATTGATAATAACGGTACGATGGATGTAGTTTATTTATCTTCAATAAATGATGGTGTTAACTATCAACTCAACGACGGGTCTGGTAATTTTAGCAATCCTTATTATGTTGACCCCCCAACAGGTATTACTTCTGGTGGTAATTTTCCTCTTGATATTGACAGCGACGGCGATAAGGATTTAATAAATATAGCTGCGATAAATGGTAATCCTTCACTTCGTATTTTATGGTGGTATGAAAACCAAACCATTTTAAATGTTCAAGATTATGCTCTAAAAGGTCTTACCATTACCCCAAACCCGGTAGCTGGTGTTTTATCCATTAAAAGCAAAACTCCCTTAAAAAGTGTAAGTTTTTACCAAAGCCAAGGGAAAACATTAAAAACGGTTACTTCTTCTTTTGAAAGCATAGACGTTACATTTTTAACTCCGGGAATCTATTTTGTATGGATTGAAGGGCAAGAAGGAGAACGGGTGGTTACAACTGTCATTAAGAAGTAACATGAAACAACTTTAAAAATGAAACCAATTTTTTTACTATTTTTTGTATTAAGCCCTCTGTTTTGCAAGGCACAGCCAGATAATATGTTATTTTATTATTCTTGGCAATTAAATCAGATAAATATTGAAGGGCAAACAGATATTCCTTATAATGCTGAGTTAAACTATAATGTTATTTTAAATTTTTATGATACCACTCCTTATACCTTTAGCTTGAAGGTATGTCAAACTTTAAGTGGTGAGATTGAATATCCTGCCAATAATGTTATGATTATACCTTCTGTTTTAACAGTATCTGGTGATGCTTGTACACTAATTGAAAATAGTGATTTTGAAGCCTTATTATTTAATTTCTTCCAAAGTCTTATAAACACAGAATTCACTTATTATATTGGTATTGTAGATTTTGATCCTCCCAATTATTTTCCAATTATGATCGCTCCAAACGGTGATTACGTTGAATTTCATGAAACTTATCTAGGTGTGGAATCTTTTGATAAAAAAATGTTTTCTATTTACCCAAACCCAGTTTCTGACATCATTAATGTTAGGGCTCTTACTACTCAAAATATTTCTAAAATAAGGGTTCTTTCTCTTGAAGGTCGTTTATTGCTTGAGTCAAATGAACACTTTGTTCTTACGCAGCATCTCTCTAAAGGGATGTATCTTGTAGAAGTAATAGCAGAAGATGGGTCCAAACAAATAGAAAAAATCCTTAAAAAGTAAGTCGTATAGAATTCAAAATATAGTTTTAATCAACAACTAACTCTTGAAATACCAGGGTCTTACATTACTTAATGATACTGTTAATGAATCAATAAAGGATTGTTAGGATCTAAATAAAAGGTGGAAGATGTCGATTATACAAAAAAGCTTTCAGAAAAAGAAGTGGACTATTATCGGCTAACAAAAAGTGAAATTATTCCAGTGTGTAAAAAATAAAGTATCTTTAAACTATTCCTTCGAAATTTTTAGTCTATCAGAACCTTTTTAAAACCTTCTGTCATCCATTCTTGAAGTGTTCCGGAAGCATCTGTATAAATAATAAAAGCATCTAATTCTGTGTGTTGTGATAAAAAAGCAATACTTTCTTCCAAATCCATTACCATAAAAACCGTGGCATAAGCATCTGCCACCATACAAGTAGATGCCAATACAGACGCGCTAAGTACATTACTAACTTTAGGCCAACCTGTTAAAGGATTTATAGAATGTACAAACTTTTGACCTGTTGCCGTGTCTTCAGAAAATTTTCGGTAGTTTCCGGAAGTTGCCATTGCACGATTATCTCTTAGTTCTAAAAAGCGAATAAAGGTACGCTCGTTTTCATTCTGTGTGGGATTATCTATGGCAACCGTCCAGTTTTTATTTTTATCGGTATTTTTTCCTTTCGCCAAAAGTTCACCACCTAGTTCGATTAAATAGTTTTTTACTCCCTTTTGGTTGAGAACATCACCAAGTAAATCTAGGGTATATCCTTTTGCTAAGGCATTAAAATCGATAAAAATTCGAGAATCTGCTTTCACAATTTTATTTTCTGAAGTCAAACTAATCTTATCCAAACCTACAAATGCCCTTATACTATCAATTTTTGTACTATCAATTGCCAGTAATTGTTTATTAGGTCCAAAACCATAGGCGTTAACTAATGGGCCTACTGTAGGGTCGAAAATACCGTTTGTTTCTTTCCAAATTTGTTGAGAAGTTTTTAGGACATTTACAAATAGCGTATCTACAATTATCGAGGTATCTCCTTGATTAATTTTAGAAATATCAGAGGTTTTCTGATAAGTGGACATGGATTGGTTTACTCTCTTAAAAACGTCTTCAAAATCTGCCATAAAATCTTCAGAAGATTCATACTGAATGTTAAAAGTTGTGCCCAAGGCCTCTCCATAATTTTGAATAAGCCCAGATTTAGTTGGTTCTTCCTTGCAGGAAAAAAACAGGAAAACAAGAAATAGAATAGTTGCCTTTTTCATTAAAAAATAGGTAAATTGATTATTATAAATAAATTTTTAAAAAAAAGTCAAGAAACTTCTTATCTAAAAAACAATTTCTTGTAAACCGTTATATACAACGGTATAATCTTCATTTTTCAGGATGGGCATCTGGTAATTGGAGCCGTGGCCCAATCCCACACCTGCATAATAGGTTTTGGCTTCAAATTTATCTGCATGCATTTTCATTTTCAACATACTATCTTTGTCATAATCTTGAACAGGGTTAGGAAAAAGGATTGCTTTAACAACAATAAAGTGTAGTGTTTTATTTTTTAAGACAACAAACTGCGGATTTTTTTTAAGCGTCGAATTTACTGCCAAAAATTCAAAGCCTTGAGCCTCTAAATCTTTGCCTACAATGTTCATTGCCAGGTTGTGACGTTCTTGTTCTGTAAGAGGTAGGGACATATCTAGTGTTCAGTATTCAGTGTTCAGTGGTGTTTTAAAACTAAAAAAAATTATTAATAAAAAAAACCGATACTTTAAAGGCATCGGTTTTTTTACATCTAATTTTATCCTCCAAAGTCATCAAATCGAATATTTTCATCGGGGATACCAAAATCTTCTCCCATTTTTTGAACGGCGTTATTCATTAATGGCGGTCCGCAAAAATAGAGTTCAATATCTTCTGGAGTTTCATGATAATTTAGGTAATTATTGATTACCACTTGGTGAATAAATCCAACAAAACCATCGCCTTCACCATCTATACCATCTTTTACTTTCCAATTATCTTCTGGCATGGGTTCAGAAAGAGCTAAGTAGAATTTAAAGTTTGGAAAATCTTTTTCTAAGTTTTTAAAATGATCGATATAGAACAATTCTCTTTTAGAACGACCTCCATACCAATAGGTTACTTTTCTTCCGGTTTTTAAGGTACGAAAGAGGTGGTAAAGGTGAGAACGCATCGGTGCCATACCGGCTCCTCCACCCACATAAAGCATTTCAGCTTCGGACTCATTAATAAAAAATTCGCCATAAGGGCCTGAAATAATTACTTTATCTCCAGGTTTTCTAGAAAATATATATGAGGAAGCGATACCAGGATTAACATCCATCCATCCGTTTTTAGCTCTATCAAATGGTGGTGTGGCAACACGCACGTTAAGCATAATTTCTCTTCCTTCAGCAGGATAAGAAGCCATGGAATAAGCACGCTCAACAGTTTCTACATTTTTCATCACCAATGGCCACAATTTAAATTTATCCCATTCATCTTGAAATTTGTCTGGTCTTTCGTGTTCTTCGGGGTGCGCTGTTATATCAATATCTTTAAATTGAATTTCGCAAGGTGGAATCTCAATTTGAATATATCCCCCGGCTTTATAATTCATATCCTCTGGAATTTCCACTACAAATTCTTTAATAAATGAAGCTACATTATAGTTACGAATAACTGTTCCTTCCCATTTTTTAATACCAAAAACCTCTTCCGGTATGGTAATGTTCATGTCCTGTTTCACTTTAACCTGACAAGCAAGACGAGTACCTTCTTTTAATTCTTTTCTTGAAAAGTGAGGGGTTTCGGTAGGAAGAGCCTCGCCTCCTCCTTTAAGTACATGGCATTCACATTGAATACAAGTACCACCTCCTCCACAAGCGGAAGGTAAAAATATTTTTTCAGAACCTAAAGTGGTTAAAAGAGATCCTCCAGATTCTACTTCAATTACTTTTTCACCATTAATGGTAATTTTTACAGGGCCGGAGGGAGATAATTTTTCTTTTACAAAAATTAATACTCCAACTAAAAGTAAAGTCAATATTAAAAAAGCGATAACTGTTATTAAAACGACACCTAATATACTTGCTGCTAATATCATTTGGTTAGTTAGTTTATTTTTTTGTTTGTTGTATCTAATAAATCTTGGCTCGTCTCTGAATTTTCTTGTATTGCTGATACGTCATTTTCTGAGCTGATATTTTGATTCAAAACTGGTGTTGTAGATTTAGAAACTTGAGCTGTTTCTTCAGGTGCTTTTTCTTCGCCACCGGTTAACATGCCTCCAAAACTCATAAAACCTATGGCCATAAGTCCTGTGATAATAAATGTAATTCCTAATCCTCTAAGTGGTGGTGGTACATTAGAATAGCGAATTTTTTCACGAATAGCTGCTATGGTTAATATGGCTAAAAACCATCCTATGCCAGAGCTAATACCATAATTTACTGCAAGACCAAATGTTGCTATTTCTCTAGATTGCATAAACAATGAGCCACCTAATATGGCACAATTTACTGCAATAAGCGGTAAGAAAATTCCTAACGAATTATACAATGATGGAGAGAATTTTTCTACAACAATTTCAACTAGTTGCACCATAGTAGCAATTGTTGCAATAAAAAGTATAAAAGACAAGAAACTCAAGTCGTATGAAGCATATTCAGGTCCTAACCAAACTAGGGCACCATCGCGCAAAATATATTGATCTAATAACCAATTTAAAGGCACTGTGATTCCGAGTACAAAAATAACAGCGGCTCCTAAACCTACTGCTGTTGCAACCTTTTTAGACACCGCCAAATAAGAGCACATTCCAAGGAATGTAGCAAAAATCATATTGTCAACAAATATTGATTTAAAAAATAATTCTAAGTGTTCCATAATTTATGAATATGGGTTGTAAATATTTTTAGTTAGTGTTCTTCAATTAATTTAGAATTTCTAGAGCGTTGAACCCAAATAATAATTCCAATTACAATTAATGCCATAGGAGATAATAACATAAATCCGTTATTTTCGTAACCAATAGCATACAATCCGGTTTTTGTGATAGGATCTCCTAAAACTTGAATACCAAGTAAGGTTCCTGACCCTAATAATTCTCTAAAAAAGCCTACTATTATTAAAATAACGCTATATCCTAGGGCATTACCGATGCCATCTAGAAAAGATCTCCAAGGGCCATTTGCTAATGCAAAAGCCTCAAAACGCCCCATAATAATACAGTTTGTAATGATTAAGCCTATAAATACAGAAAGTTGTTTGCTTAATTCGTAAGCATAGGCTTTTAAAACTTGATCTACAATAATTACAAGTGCAGCAACCACAATAAGTTGTACAATAATTCTAATTTTTGAAGGTATAATATTTCTAATAAGTGAAATAACTACATTACCAACGGATACTACAAATAGCACAGAAAGTGCCATAACTATTGAGGCTTTTAACTGCGCGGTAATTGCCAATGCGGAACAAATTCCTAAAACCTGAATAGTAATTGGATTGTTATCTGCAAGTGGGTCTAGGATTAGTGCTCTATCTTTTTTGGATAATAATGCCATAATTTATTTTGTTAATGTTTTTAAATGAGGAAGGTATATTCTCAAATAGTTTTTAATCATTGCTGTAACACCATTCCCTGTTATTGTAGCTCCAGCAAGTGCATCTACTTTATTATCTTCTTTTCTGTTATTAAGAGGATCATTATTTCCTTTTGCAACTTTGATACTAGCAAAATTTTGGTTTTCATCTAAAATAAATTCACCTTTAAAGTCGTCCATAAAAAACCGTTCTTTTATATTAGCACCAAGTCCGGGGGTTTCTCCTTTATGATCAAAAAAGACACCCTGAACAACTAGGTTTTCATCAAAAGACATAAAGCCCCAAATGGCGTCCCACAAACCTTTACCACGCATAGGTACGATATAATAGGTTTTGCCATCTTTCTCCCCAACAAAAAGTGGCAATCTTTTTTCATAACCGGCTTTTTTAGCTTGAGCTTCTTCTTTAGCAAGGTCTATTAAATAAGCTTCCTCGTCTTCGGTAACTTTGTTCCCTTGAATAACAAGTTGTTTTTTAATATATTCCTTGAACAATTGTCCCACTTTATCAGTAGGAATAAAATTTACATCATTATCTCCTTCATTGCTATTCACACCCATTGCATAAAGAATATTCTGTTGCTTTTCAAACCGCTGATTTTCAGTTATAGTAGGTTTTAAAGCCGTTGCAACAAATGCCAGTATAGAACCAACTACGACAACCATAAGTATGGCAAAGAGGAAGGTATATAGGTTACTGTCAGTTTTTTTTGCCATGATTATGCAGATTTAATTTTTAAACGTTTCATTCTTTTTTTGATGTTTCCTTGAATTACATAATGGTCAATAGTAGGAGCAAATACATTCATTAATAATATTGCTAAAAAGACCCCTTCAGGGTATGCAGGATTAAATACTCTAATCATTACGGAAATAAACCCAATAAAGAATCCATAATACCATTTTCCTTTATTGGTTTGCGATCCAGTGACAGGATCTGTAGCCATATATACAATACCAAATGCTAAACCGCCTATTATTAAATGTTCCCAAAAAGGCACACTCATTAGTCCAAAGAAATTACTTCCATCTTTTATCCAACCGGCATCTACAACGCCATTAAATAAAAGTCCCATCGTCAGGGCGCCTATTACGGCACTTAACATAATTCGCCAACTGGCCACCTTTGTGTATAATAAAAATAAACCCCCTAAAAGTATCAAAATGGTAGAAGTTTCGCCTACCGAACCAGGTATAAAGCCATAAAACATATCCATTATAGAATAAATAGGTTCTTGGTTTTGAGCATAAGTACCTAAAATGGTTTCTCCGGAAATTGCATCTAAATTAGACCCCGCCGAAATAAGGGCATCTCTTTCCACAGCCCCGTGTACCCAAACTTTATCGCCGCTCATCCAAGTAGGATATGCAAAAAACAAAAAAGCGCGAATGGTTAGAGCCGGATTTAAAATGTTCATTCCAGTTCCACCAAAAACTTCTTTTCCTAATATCACTCCAAAAATTACAGCAATAACAAGCATCCATAATGGTGTGTCAATAGGAATAATAAGTGGTACTAACATTCCGGTAACTAAATATCCTTCTTCCACTTCGTGGCCTTTGATTGTTGCAAAAACAAATTCAACGCCTAGACCTACAACATAGGAAACAATAACTAAAGGAAGTACTGTCCAAGCACCTAAAGTTAAATTTTCCCAAGTAAAAAAATTACCCAAAGGGTCTAAACGCAAAGTTTGGTCAATTGCAGCGTAATGCTGGTATCCAGCATTAAAAATTCCAAAAATCAAACATGGAACTAAAGCTAAGATTACGGTATTCATGGTACGCTTTAAATCATCAGCCGCCTTAACGTGGGTACCAGAATGTGTAACATCATTGGGCATGTACAAGAACGTATGCAACGCATTAAACGCGGGTGCCATTTTAGTACCCTTGTACTTCATTTTTAAATCGTGTAATTTATTTTTCAAACTCATAGCTTAACCTATTTCTTTGTACATAACATCTAATCCTTGTCTTATAATATCTTGATGAGGTTGTTTTGAAATACATACAAACTCAGTCAATGCAAAATCTTCAGGGGCAACTTCATACATACCTAATTGTTCCATAGCATCTAAATCTTCTACCATGCAAGCTTTTAAAATCTGTAATGGATAGATATCTAAAGGAAAAACTTGCTCGTACAGCCCAGTTTGCACAAATGCTCTATGCTCGCCATTGGTATTGGTATTTAAAGTGAATTTTTTCTTTGGAGTTAGCCAAGAAAATGTCAATGCTCGGGTTAATGATATTTTGTTAAATTCAGGTTTTGTCCAACCAAAAAATTCATAATCATCCCCCTCAGGAATTACTGAAATTGTGTTATCGTAAAAGCCCAAATGACCGTCTTTTTCTACTTTTTTTCCGGAAAGAATCCCTCCACTAATAACACGAACGTTTTCTTCATTAAGCCCTGAGTCATATACCATTGTAGAAACCTCAGCTCCTATTTTAGTTTTGTAATATTTTGGCGATTTTAGCGAAGAACCCGATAAAGCCACAATTCTTTCCGCATTGTATTTTCCGGTTAATAGAAAATCTCCTATAATAACTAAATCTTGAGGAGTAATAGTCCAAACAGTTTCTCCTTTGTTTACAGGATCAATTTTATTGATTAGAGTACCAACATTTCCGGCTGGATGTGGTCCTGAAATTTTATGAATAATAACATCTTTTAAATTTGACATTGGTGATATAGTTTCTGCACCAATACCTACATGTACTTTTCCTTTAGTTAATTTACTTAAAGCAGTTACAGCAGCTTGCAATTGTGTTTCTTTGCCTTGAAGTGTAAAGTTATAATCGGCAACTAAAGGACCGCTTGCAAAAGCAGAAATAAAAATTGCTTTGGGCGATAGGTTTGGATTTGCAACCACATCATAAGGACGTTGTTTAATAAAAAACCAACAACCGCCTTCTAACAGCCTGTTTTTAATTGTTTCAGCTTTTGCTGAGGCAACATCTAGTTTCCCAAAATCACGATAGGCATCTTGGCTATCAGCTGTAATAACCAAATCAGTAATCACCCTTTTTGCTCCTCGTTTAATTTCTGTAAGTGTTCCGCTAACAGGAGAAACAAATCGAATATTTTCTTGTGTTTTTGAAAACCAAATTTCATCTCCAGCTTGAAGTTTCGCACCTTCTTTAACTACCATTTTTGGTGTAATTAAATGAAAGTCAGAAGGTTTTATGGAAAATGTTCGTGATCTTGGGGCATTTGTAAGTGCTTTTTCTGATTCGCCAACAAGACGAATATCAAGCCCCTTTGTAATTCTAATGTCTTTTGACATAGGATATTTGTATTAGAGTTCTCTTTAATTTTCCCGAGTTTCGAAAAATGATTCTTCGGGAGGGCAAATTTACAAATTTTGAAACGTATTATTATAGACAATTTGAAGCTAAATTCCTTATTTATAATTAATATAAATAATGAATTTATGGGTTTCAACTTATTTCCTAATTAATGGCTTGAATTTTGTTTATATTTACATTTTGAACAACTAACTTTTATGAAAATATATCCTTTATTTCAAACCATCCTACTTGTCTTTTGTGCTACACTATTCTCTCAGATAAAAGACGTAAATCCGCCAAACAACTTACAAACCATTATATTTATTGGAAATACACCTCAAGCACAGTTACCTATTATTAAACCAGGGGAACGATTACAATTAAGTTTTGATGATATTAATGGTAACGAGAGAGATTATTACTATATTATTGAACACTTTAACTTTGATTGGACACCATCCGATCTTTCAAAATCAGAATACCTTGAAGGTTTTGATGATGTGAGGATAAACTATTATGAAAACTCTTTAAACACTCTACAAATGTATTCTCATTACGATTTAAATATACCGAATAGAGATACAAGAGCTATAACTAAAACAGGAAACTATTTGTTAAAAATTCTTGATGACAGAGGAACTATTATGTTTACCAGAAAATTTATAGTGTATGATGATATTGCAAGTGTGAGTGTGGCTATAAAAAGAGCACGAGACTTAAATTATATTAACACCAAACAAGTAGTTAACTTTTCCGTTAATTCCCCTAGTTTACTTCTAATTAATCCAAATCAAAATGTAAAATCATTAGTCCTTCAAAATAACAATTTAAACACTGCCATAACCAATTTAAAACCGCAATACACCATAGGCAATGAATTAATTTATCGCTACGATCAAGAAGCTTCCTTTTGGGCCGGAAATGAATATTTAAACTTTGACAACAGCGATGTAAGAGGTGCCACCGTAAATATTAGAAGAGTAGAATTAGAAGATTTATACATCAACTACCTCTACACAAATATAGCCAGAAAAGAAAGGCCTTATACCTACTACCCGGATATAAATGGTAATTTTTTAGTGCGAAATATTCGTGGACAAAAAGAAAGTATTGATGCTGAATATGTTTGGGTGCATTTTGCCCTGCAGTATTATGATGACTTAAAAGAGGGGCAAGAAATTCACCTTTACGGTAATTTTAACAACTTTAACTTTAGTGAAAATACAAGAATGGTTTATGACGAAAAATCAGATACCTACAGAAACAAACGCCTTTTTAAACAAGGTTTTTATAACTTTAAATATGTTCTTGTTAATCCTAACGGAAGTATAGATGAAGGGGCAATAAGCGGCAATTTTGATCAAACTGAAAATGATTATACCGTAATTATCTACTATAGAGATTTAGGTGGCAGATATGATAGAATTATAGGTGTAGGCAAAGGAAATTCAATTAATATAACTAATAATTAAAATTAATTTTCTCGCCGTTTTATAAATTAAAATCTTTATATATTTAGTGCTTTAATTTCAGGATTCTCTATATGCTAAATAGGCTCTCTGTTTTACTTGCGGCTATTATTCCTTCTAATGAAAAAGGAAGAAAATCGCTTTTATACAGAGGCGAAAAGTGCTTGAATTGTAATCACCCCTTAGACAAAAGCGATAAATACTGCCCAAATTGCTCCCAATTAAATTCTACAAAAAAACTTTATTTTAAAGACCTTTTTCAGGAATTTTTTTCAGGAATTTTTGCTTATGACAGCAGACTTGTAAACACATTGCGTGTGTTATTATTTAAACCCGGAAAAATATCTAAAGAATATGTAGAAGGAAAAAGAATGCGATATGCCAATCCTTTTCGGTTTTATTTAAGCGTTAGTATTATCTTTTTTCTTCTGAGTGGCATTTTAACAAAAATTAGTGAATACACCCAAAAAAATGAAATCAAGGAAAAACGTTCGCCTAAAGTAAAAACCTTTGAGAAAGACTCTTTTGAAACCGCAGACAGCATTCTTAAAGTAAATCAAATGCAACTACCCATAATACATACTTCCTTATCAGAAAAAGAAGCGTTAAAAAAAGATAGCGTCCTTTACTACACAGAAACTCAATTAGACACTATGTATTGGGGGCAAATTTTTTATAATAAGTGGAGAATCTACAATGACTATTTTTCAAATAATATAGAAACAGACCCACAAAGTGCATTAGCACAAATAGGTCATCAAAACAATACCTATAATAGGTGGCTTTTCAAAAAAATTATTGATTTTAATTTTTTCAAGGACAATCCTGAAGTAGCTTATAGTTATTTTATTTCTAAACTTCCTTTTGTAATTTTTTTATTTATGCCGGTTTTTGCGCTATGTATTAAATTTATTTACATAAGAAATAATAGGATTACCTATATGGAACATTTGATTTTTGCTTTTCACGTTCAAAGCCTCCTTTTTGCCCTTTTAATTATCACTCTAATCTTTGACTATTTTTTTAATAGTAATCTATCTACCTTTTTTGCTTTACTACTGTTTGCCGTCTATTTATATAAAGCTATGCGTATATTTTACCAACAAAGCAGGTTTAAAACAATCGTTAAATTTATGACACTAAACACTTTATTTAGTATCTTAGCCACGTTTGCAGCGATACTCTATGCTTTTTTATCTTTTTCGCTTTATTAAGGATTACTATGGTACAACAAGTTACACAAGGAATTAAAATTTCTGTTGAGACAAACTTTGAGGGCACCTTTTATAAAAATTATAAAATTCATTATGCTTTTCAATACCAAATTACCATTGAAAATCAAAGCAAAGATTCCGTTCAGCTTCTTTCTAGACATTGGAAAATAAAAGACTCATTAAATCAATTGGAAACAGTTGCTGGTGAAGGCATTATTGGAAAAAAACCAGTTTTAAAACCTGGAGAATACCATACCTATATTTCGGGTTGTTTGTTGATTTCTCCATTTGGAGCAATGTCCGGACATTATACCATGGTGAATTTTACAAATACAAAAAAGTTTCGGGTAAAAGTGCCTAGTTTTAAACTTTGCGCTCCTTATGCTATGAATTAACTCCTAAATAATTAAACTCTTTATGTGTTATTTCGTTCGTCATCAAATTAGTGTATTGCATATTTAACTTATTCGTATTCTTTTCTACTTGTGTAATACTCATCGTTTTTAATGCCCCTCTATCTATTTGAAGATCCATATCTTTATTTCCAATTCCTGCATATTTATGAAAATCAAGAAGTGTATCAGCATCAATAGGTTTATCTTCTAAAAATGCAGAAAACCACTTTTCACGTTCTTTTTTCATCGTAGCCGAATAAAGCGTTGAAGAGCTCCAAATTTTTGGCTCTAGGTTTAATGGGGTAACATATTTTTTATTCCCATCCCAAACTAATTCATAAAGTGCAATTTGCGGTGTCCATTCAACAAGAAGAAGCGTAAACGGTTCTATCCCCAATAAATTAAATAAGGTAATATCCTGAACTGCATTTTTTGAAACCAGTAACTGTTTCACTAGGTTACCCCGGCTCATTATGTAGTTATCCCTTTTTATATGCCCTTCAAAAGCACCATTTAAAAGACATAGCAATCTGTTTTTTGAACTTAGACCAATCCAAGTGCCTCCTGCTAATTCGTCTTTTGGAAAAAGTAGTTTTTCGCCTTCAAAATCATATTCCTCTGGAGGCAAAGTCTTTCTACCTATTGCCTCATCCCGGTTAGACGTTAAAATAAAATCAGATTCCCCTTTAGGAATAAAAGTTACTGTACACATGTGCTATTTGTACGAAAATGAAAGCACAACTTACAAAAAAAATACGAAATACAATTCCTTTGAATTCCTAAAATAAGAAACTTCAAACACTATCTTTAAAAAGGGTCTTGCACTAGAAATCTAAAGAAAATCGTACCTTTGCAAAAGATAATTTTATTGAAAATACAAACATATATCATGGGAAAAGGATTTTTTAAAGTGCCAATTGCAGTAAACGAACCTGTTAAAAATTACGCGCCGGGATCTCCGGAAAGAGAAAGCGTTTTAAAAACGTATAAAGAAATGTACAACAGCACAGTAGATGTTCCACTATACATAAATGGGAAAGAAATTCGTACTGGTAATACCGGAAACATTGCACCACCTCACGACCACAAACATAGTCTTGGATCCTACCATAAAGCAGAAAAAAAACACATTCAACAAGCTATTGACACTGCGCTGGAAGCAAGAAAATCCTGGTCAAAAACCCCTTGGGAGCAAAGAGCCGGAATATTTTTAAGAGCAGCTGAATTAATTGCAGGACCCTATCGCGCAAAAATAAATGCTGCAACCATGCTTGGGCAGTCTAAAAATATTTATCAAGCCGAAATTGATGCCTCTTGCGAGTTGATTGACTTTTTGCGATTTAATGTGCAGTTTATGACGGAAATCTATGCAGAGCAACCGCAATCAACTAGTGGCGCATGGAATAGAATAGAATACCGTCCATTAGAAGGTTTTATTTATGCTATAACACCTTTTAATTTTACCGCTATTGCTGGAAATCTTCCTGCCAGTGCTGCTTTAATGGGGAATGTAGTTGTTTGGAAACCTAGTGACAGTCAAGTATTTTCAGCTAAAGTACTTATGGATATTTTTAAAGAAGCAGGCGTTCCAGACGGTGTTATTAATATTGTTTTTGGTGATCCTGTTATGATTTCAGATACTATCTTGAATAGTCCTGATTTTGCCGGAATCCATTTTACAGGATCTACTGATGTTTTTAAACATTTATGGAAACAAATAGGACAAAACATAACTACTTATAAAACGTACCCAAGAATTGTAGGGGAAACAGGAGGCAAAGATTTTATCATTGCACACAAATCCTCTAACCCAATACAAATTGCTACAGCTATATCCAGAGGCGCTTTTGAATATCAAGGGCAAAAATGCTCTGCTGCTTCACGCTCATATATTCCGAAAAGTTTATGGCCGGAAGTTAAAAAACAACTAGTAAAAGATGTCAAATCTTTTAAAATGGGTTCTCCAGAAGATATGAGTAATTTTATAACTGCAGTAATTCACGAAGGCTCATTTGATAAATTGGCAAGTTATATTGACCAAGTTAAAAAAGATAAAAATGCCGAAATTGTTGTGGGTGGTGGTTACGATAAATCCAAAGGATATTTTATAGAACCAACGGTTATTTTAACCGCTGACCCAAAATACACCACTATGTGTACCGAATTATTTGGTCCTATTATGACTATTTATGTTTATGAAGATGCCAAATGGGAAGAAACATTGCACTTAGTGGATGCAACTTCCGGATATGCGCTTACTGGAGCTGTATTCAGTGAAAATAGGTATGCATTAGAAACCGCCGTGGATATCTTACAAAATGCTGCTGGTAATTTCTACATCAATGATAAACCCACAGGAGCAGTTGTTGGACAACAACCTTTTGGTGGTGCAAGAGCATCCGGCACAAATGATAAGGCAGGTTCAAAATTGAACTTACTACGCTGGGTATCCCCTAGAATGATAAAAGAAACTTTTATACCGCCAACGGATTATAGATATCCTTTTTTAGGAGAATAATTATTTTTAATTTCAAAAACTCACTATTCTTAGTGAGTTTTTTTTTTAATAAATTTATTACATTTGAAGAACAAACACTTATTGCTATGAAAAATACCTTCGCCCTACTGCTTTGTTTTTTATCTTTTTCCATTTTCTCACAAACTTTAGAAATTGATCCCTTTAAAGATATCAACAAAACACAACTTACCACAGGAATTCTCTATGACCGGGTTTTCCCTATTGCTGATTTAACTTCTGAAAGAACCTTGGCAACAGGAAATAGAATCTTACAAGCTATTTCTGAATTATCAAGAGCTGATTATCGAAATCGTTTTCCTGATATAAAAAAGGTGCAAACCTTAAAAAAAGAATCTTTTATTGAAGGCAAAGTACCTATGGCTATTGTAATTTCTGAATTTCAAAAAATAAAACCCAAAGCATTTGTTGATGGATTTATCCAAAAAAATGCGCAAGGAAACCTTAACCAAACTCGTGACTTTGAAGGTGATTTATTTGACAACTATACCGTTGCCTTAGCCGCCCCAATAGTTGAAATACATAAAGGATTAACTGTAAATTTTTTCCTACCGGAATCACTTGTGATAAATACGACTTCCAAAGAAATTAAAAAAATAGAAATCAATTTTAGTGATGGCGTCTTTGTTCCTTTCGTTATCAATGAAAAAAAATCGATTTCCTATACCTCTCCTGGCAAAAAAAGGATAGAAATACGTTTACTTTTAAACAGCGGCGAAACTCTTCTTCTAGAATCCTTTATTAAAATAAATCCAAGTACAGCTGATTTGAACACATCCAATAATAAAAAAAATGCAGCGCAAATTATCACTATAGAATCTACAATTCCTTATCAGGGTATTGGGGAATCACAAGCATTTACAGGCATTGGGGAATATGAAATCTTTTTAGATAACCAAGACGGAATCCTTGACAAACCCATTATTTTAATAGATGGTTTTGACCCTGGAGACACAAGAGATATTCCTGCTTTATATCAATTATTAAATTTTAATAACGGCACTGAAAATTTAGCAGATGAAGCTAGAGATTTGGGATACGATGTTATCGTACTGAATTTTCCGGTATATGTAAGAAATGGTACGGATATTATTGATGGTGGCTCCGATTATATTCAGCGTAACGCCTTTGTCCTTACCGCATTAATTGATGAAATAAACGCTCAAAAAGTTGGAGAAGAAGAATTAGTAATCATTGGACCAAGTATGGGCGGACTTATTTCCAGATATGCTTTACGCTATATGGAACAAAATGGTTTTAACCATGAAACCAGATTATGGTTGTCTTTTGATGCGCCTCATTTGGGTGCAAACATTCCTATAGGCTTTCAACATTTATTTAATTATGTTGCTTTTGGACCTTTTGGTGATGTTGGCTTTCAAGAACTAATAAATGGTCTGTTGCGCAATCCTGCTGCTCGTCAAATGCTTGTTGACCATTTTGAAGGTCATTTACTTCCCGGTGATCCTGTCGAGTTTGACCCTACAATTGTATTACCAGCAGGATCACCAAATTTTAGGGATGCATTCCAAACAGAATTAAATGCCATGGGATACCCACAAAACACAAGAAATATATCTATTTCCAACGGAAGCGGCTTTGGCGAAACAACAGGAACTCCTGGCATGAACGTCATAGATTACATCTTTTATCCAGATGGACCAGATGGTTTAACCAGAGCCCTTATTGAAGTAAATTTTACTCCTGCCGCATCACAAACACAAAGAGTAAGCAGAATACGTAGCCAAATTTTTATTGTCTTTTGGATTACTGTTGATGAGAGTGAGGCTTTTAGTATGGCGCCAGCATTTACTAGTGGATTAGATAGTGCTCCGGGTGGCCAATTTGACATTGCAGCATTAGCCGCAGGTGCCGGTGACAACCCTATTCTTATTGAATTTTTAAACAATTTGAATATTGATTTTTTCGACTTTGTACCAACGTTAAGTTCCTTAGCAATAACCGCAACAAATAATTTATATGCACCAGTAATTGAAAATGACATCGATGTTTTTGATGCATTTTATATCCCACAAAATAACGAACCACACATTACCCTAACTCCCGGAAATGTGGAATTTGCAAGACAAGAAATATTTTTAGACCCTTTGACCGTATCAGAAAACCTTGATTCTAAATTACAATTAGGCAAAAACCCTATCAATAATGAACTAATTATTTTGGGAAATTTAAGCAATGCCGAAATTATAATATCCGATCTTAGCGGTAAAATAGTTTCAAAACAAATCATAAACTTACAAAGCAGCACGTCCTTACCCATTCATCTGTCCACAGGACTTTATTTATTGTCCATACAAGGAGAAACAACTAATTTTAAAACTAAATTTATTGTAAGAGAAAAGTAAAAATATCGTAAAACCCAGAGATCTTATTACATCGGCAAATGCACTAACTTCTTTGTCTCAAAAAAATCTTCTTTAAAATAATCGGTCAACAGATAAATTGTAGCTAGGGGATAGTCCTGTAACTCTTCTGAAAGGTCTCCCCCTTTTAAATAGAGAATACCATTTTTTAATTCATGACGGCTTTTTTTCGCTATTTTTCCTTGCACCCAATACACAAAAGTTGGCATTGCAGCAACGGCTCTACTAATAATAAAATCATATTTGCCGCTAATATTTTCTACTCGGTCGTTTGTAATTTTTACATTTTGTAATTGTAGTCCAGCAACAACTTCTTCCACCACCATAATTTTTTTTCCGATAGAATCCACCAAATGGAATTTTGTTTCCGGAAATAGAATTGCCAAAGGAATTCCCGGAAAACCACCTCCTGTACCAACATCTAATACCCAAGCACCAGGAATGAATTTTTGCACTTTTGCAATCGCAAGAGAATGAAGCACATGCCGCAAATATAATTCGTCAATATCCTTTCTAGAAACCACGTTAATTTTTAAATTCCAGTCTTGATACAAGGTTTCAAGAAGTGCAAACTGTTTTTTTTGCTTTGCGGATAAATCAGGAAAATAAGTTGTAATTAGATTCATAAGATTGTTTAAGTGAGCAAAATTAATCTTTTTACTTGTAAATTTTTGCTAAACACTAAAGGATAGGAACGAATATTAATTATATTTGTCGGTATTTAAATTTCGTGTAACACGTTATTAGCTAAATCTCAAAAATGAAAACATCCTCAATTCGATTTTCCAGAAAAGATCCTGCAAATTTTTTCAAAACCTTAAACGCCAGAGTAAATGACTATTTCAAAGAAAGAAACCTTAAAAAAACAGGCGATTGGAAACTTCATTTAAAGACCCTTGCTATGTTTGCTATTTTCCTAACACCTTACTTTATCTTGTTAACATTAAATATTCCGGGTTGGGTGCAATTACTACTCACTATAGTTATGGGAATCGGCATGGCAGGAGTTGGAATGAATGTAATGCACGATGGAAATCACGGCTCCTATTCTTCAAAAAAATGGGTAAACAAATTTATGGGAAGCACCATATACATTCTTGCCGGAAATGTATATAACTGGCAAGTACAACACAACGTTTTACACCATACCTATACCAATATCCACGGTCACGATGAAGATATGGAAGCCGGCAGAATAATGCGATTTAGCAAACATGCCGAATGGAAACGTTTTCATAAATACCAACACTTATACTCTGTTTTTCTTTATGGCTTATTAACCTTTAATTGGGCATTAACAACAGATTTTAAACAAACCGGGAATTACTTAAAAAGAAAACTCTCTTATGGTAAATTTCCAAACCCAACAAAACAATGGAGTATCGTTGTAATTTCTAAAATTATCTACCTCTCTATTTGGATTGTTATTCCTATGCTTATATTATCTATTGCTTGGTGGAAAGTCCTTTTAGGATTTTTTATTATGCACTACGTAGCAGGAGTAATATTAAGTATTGTCTTTCAATTGGCACATATGGTAAAAGAAGCTCAAATGCCATTGCCTGATGAAACAGGTACAATGAAAAATACCTGGGCGATACACCAATTATATACCACCGTAAATTTTGCTACTAAAAACAAAATCGTCAATTGGTACACCGGGGGTTTAAACCACCAAGTTGAGCATCATATTTTTCCAAACATTAGCCACATTCACTATACTAAAATTTCAAAAATAGTAAAAGATACAGCTAAAGAGTTTAATTTACCTTATCACGAATTTAAAACCACCCGTAAGGCCGTGCTTTCTCACTTTAAACATTTGAAAGAAATGGGAGTAAAACCTGCTTTAATAGGGTAAATTACACACAAGAATTACACTTTATGAAGGAACAGTTATCTGACAGAGTCAACAATATGGCGACCTCAGCCACTTTAGCTATGGCTGCAAAAGCAAGAGAATTAAAAACACAGGGCAAAGATATAATTGGACTTAGCCTTGGAGAGCCAGATTTTACAATCCCTGAATTCATAAAAGAATCTGCTATCCAAGCTATAAAAGACAACTACCACTCCTACACTCCTGTTGATGGGTATGCCGAATTAAAAAACGCCATAATCAATAAATTTAAAAGAGATAACAACCTCAGTTACGAACCATCGCAAATTGTAGTTTCAACCGGAGCAAAACAATCATTGGCAAACATTGTTATGGTAATGCTAAACCCCGGAGATGAAGTAATTTTACCGGCACCATATTGGGTTAGCTATAGCGATTTGGTAAAACTAGCTGATGGCGTTCCTGTAGAAATTGCAACCACAATTGCAACCAATTTTAAAATAAGCCCACAACAATTAGAAGCAGCTATTACACCAAAAACTAAATTAATCATGTACAGTTCACCATGCAATCCAAGTGGTTCTGTATATAGTAAAAGTGAGCTTCGTGCATTGGCTGATATTTTAAAAAACCATCCAAATATTTATGTGGTTTCTGATGAAATATATGAACACATCAACTTTAGTGATGGCCACACTTCCATAGCTGAATTTACAGACATGTATGACCGCACAATTGTAGTAAATGGGGTGTCAAAAGCATTTTCAATGACCGGTTGGCGTATAGGATATCTTGGTGCTCCAAGTTGGATAGCAAGAGCCTGCAACAAGATGCAAGGTCAAATTACAAGTGGCGCAAATGCCATTGCACAACGTGCTACTATAACCGCTTTAGAAGCTCCTGTAAGTAAAATTCAATACATGGTAGATGAATTTAAAAAACGAAGAGAAATTATTCTTACGCTTTTATCTGAAATTCCTGGAATGAAGACAAACAGCCCTGAGGGAGCGTTTTATGTTTTCCCAGATGTATCTTATTTCTTCGGAAAAACCATTCGTGGCAAAAAAATAGATACTGCCGAAGAATTTTCGTTATTACTACTTGAAGAAGCACTGGTAGCAACAGTTTCCGGCGAATCCTTTGGCGATTCAAACTGCATTAGGATTTCTTATGCTGCTTCTGAAAAAGAAATTAGAGAAGCACTAAAGCGAATTAAAGATATTCTCTCTTAAAAAGGCAAAACTATGGCGAAAATTCTTCTGTTAGGTTCCGGCGAATTAGGCAAAGAATTTGTAATTGCAGCACAACGTTTAGGCCAAACCATCATTGCTGTAGATAGTTATGAAAATGCCCCTGCTATGCAAGTAGCTGATGATTATGAAGTAATCAACATGTTAGATGGAGATGCTCTAGATGCAATCGTGGCAAAACACAAACCCGATTTTATCGTTCCTGAAATTGAAGCCATACGCACCGAGCGTTTTTATGACTATGAAAAACAGGGATATACCGTAATTCCTTCAGCAAAAGCAGCAAACTTTACCATGAACCGAAAAGCAATACGCGATTTGGCTGCCAAAGAATTAGGCATCAAAACAGCAAATTACAGTTATGCAATTTCTGCAGAAAGCCTACGTAAAGAGGTGAAAAAAGTTGGAATGCCTTGTGTCGTAAAACCATTAATGTCTTCCAGCGGTAAAGGACAAAGCATCATTAAAACAGAAAGTGATATAGAAAAGGCATGGAACTATGCTGTTGAAGGCTCACGAGGAGATGTGGTTGAAGTAATAGTGGAGGCTTTTGTACATTTTGATTACGAAATTACCCTACTCACTGTTACGCAAAGAAATGGAGAAACACTTTTCTGTCCACCCATTGGGCACAGGCAAGAACGGGGTGATTATCAAGAAAGCTGGCAGCCGGCAATTATGGAAAATACATCCTTAGAAACAGCAAAAAAAATAGCAAAAGATGTAACTGAGGCTCTAGGAGGAGCTGGTATTTGGGGTGTTGAATTTTTTATAGGCAACGATGGTGTTTACTTTTCTGAACTTTCTCCACGGCCCCATGACACAGGAATGGTAACTCTAGCGGGCACACAAAATTTTAATGAATTTGAATTACATTTACGCGCGGTTTTAGGGCTTCCCATACCAAAAATTACCCTAGAACGCTTTGGAGCCAGTGCTGTAATCCTTGCTGAAAAGCACAACATTAATCCGTCATATCAAGGACTAATTGAATTATCGTCTCAACCAAAATCTGATTTTAGAATATTTGGAAAACCAACCTCTAGACCTTACCGAAGAATGGGCGTGGTTCTAACGTATGACAAAGTGGGGTCAGACGTTCATAAAATTACACAAAGAGCAAAAGACTTGGCCAGATTGGTAAAAGTGAATTAATAAATAATCTTAAGTGCGGAATGCTGGGCATTAAACCTAGAAACTGAAACTTAAAACATGAAACCCTATTATCGGTTTCTCCAGAAAAATGGAGTCAATAAGATAAGAACAGTAAATAGCTCTAATCTACCTATAAGCATTAAGAAAGCGGCCCACCATTTTGCTGCTATCGGCAAAACATCGTAGTTGTTTGCCGGACCCAAAGACCCAAGAGCAGGCCCAACATTTCCTAAAGTAGATGCGGCGCCCCCCAATGAAGTTTGAAAATCTAACCCTAAAATGGCAAAAACAGTAACCCCTACAATAAAAGAAAGAATATAGAGAATAAAGAAAGCCAGAATATTAAATACAATTGATTGGGGAATAGCTTTTTCATTATACCTCACAGGTAAAATAGCATTAATATGAAAGGTTCTTCTAAACTCCAAAACACCATTTCTTATTGTAATTAAATGCCTAACAATTTTCATGCCACCGGCAGTTGATCCTGAAGATCCACCAAGGAACATTAAACCAAAAAATAACATCATTAAAAAAGGTGGCCAAAGGGTATAATCTGCGGTTACAAAACCAGTCGTTGTAACAATAGATAAGACTTGAAATAAACCATGCCTAAATGCACTTTCTGCCTCTCCCCAAACCATAGGATAGGTGATAGAGGATAGTGCAGGATCTGACTGGTAATAAACTACAAACCCAACAACGATAGTAAATAATACGATGAAAGTTATGTAGAGTCTAAACTCCTCATCTTTTAAAATTTTGCTAAACTTTCCTTTAAATGCAAAATAACTCAACACGAAATTCGTGCCCGCTAAAAACATAAATAAAATTACGATATATTGAATTATGGGTTGGTCATTCCAGTAAGCCATACTGGCGTTTTTAGTAGAAAACCCTCCGGTACTTAAAGTGCTTAAAGAGTGGTTTACTGCATCAAACAAACCCATGCCTGCAATTTTTAAAAGAATAATTTCAGCCAAAGTATAAGAAAAATAAATTAACCATAATCTCTTGGCTGTATCTGTAATCCTAGGGTGTAATTTATCATTACTTGGTCCTGGCGCTTCTGCTGCAAAAAGCTGCATACCCCCAATTCCTAAAAGAGGTAAAATGGCTATTGCCAAAACGATAATTCCCATCCCACCAATCCAATGGGTTATGCTTCGCCAAAAGAGAATACCATTTGGTATAGATTCAATATCTTTTAATATAGTTGCACCTGTAGTGGTATAACCACTCATGGTTTCAAAAAAGGCATTCGTAAATGAAGGTATGGCCCCAGAAAAAAGGTAAGGCAAACTTCCACTTAATGCCATAAAAAGCCATCCAAAAGTAACTACGATATACCCTTCGCGCTTTTTTATTTCTTTTTTATGATCCTTTGTGAAATACATTAATAAAATGCCAATAAAAAGAGTAACTAAAGCTGCAATAAGTATTCCTTTAATTGCTCCATCATCATAATACCAGCTGACCAAAGAAGAAAGTATCATGAAAAGTCCATTGAATAGTAAAAGTAATCCCATTAAATGGGAGATAATTTTAAAATTTAAATTAGTGAAGGAGGACATGTATTATTTAAAGAATTTTTCTACTTTATCAATGGAATGAGGTAAACAACAAACTACTACTCTATCACCTATTTCCACTTTAAAATTTGGCGTACCAATTAATCCTCTTCCATTTCTAACTACACCACCAATAATTGCAGCTCTTGGAAAGTCTAATTCCCGTATTGGTTTTTTACTTACTAAGGAATCTTTGGAAACAACAAACTCTAAGAGTTCGGCATTCATATTGTTTAGTTTGGTCATTGCTATAACCTTTCCTTTACGAATGTAAGTAAATATGTTGTCAGCTGCTAAAAGTTTTTTGTTAATTAAAGTATCCATCCCAATAGAATGAGATAATTGAAAGTAATCCATGTTTTCTACAAGAGCAATGGTTTTTTTTACTCCCTTCGACTTTGCAACTAAACAAGACATGATGTTGGTTTCTGAATTTCCTGTGACAGCAATAAAAGCATCCATATCTTGTATGGACTCTTCTTCTAGTATTTCAACGTTTCTCCCATCGCCATTAATAACTAATACTTTTGGCAGTGTATCGGCAATTTCAAATGCCTTGTCCTTATTGCTTTCAATAAGTTTTACATTGAAACCTGCATCACTTAATTCTCTGGCTGTTTTATACCCTATTTTACTTCCACCAAGGATCATGACATTTTTTATGTCTTGTCTAATTTTTCCGGTAAGTTTATATACTTCTTCCACCCCTGCTTTGGTGGTTACAAAATACACTTGATCTCCTTCTTTAAAAATTGTATCTTTTCTTGGTATTAAAGTATATTGGGTTCCAAAACGTTGAATGGCTATAGGAGTAAATTCAATTCCGGGATAAACACTTGCAGCCTCTTTTACGGTTTTCCCAACAAAAGATGCTGTTCTTGGCAATGTCAATCCAATCATCGTTAAGGCTCCATTTTCAAACTCATAGGTATCGCTAAAAGCACTCTGGTTAAGCAAAAGAATTATCTCGCTAGACGCCAAAGATTCTGGTGAGATTAATTCGTCTATGCCAAATTTAGCAAATCCAATTTCTTCTTTGTTTTTTATAAATTCTGTATTAGAAATCCTCGCAATGGTTTTTTTTGCACCTAATTGTTTGGCAATAAAACAAGCGGTAATATTTGTAGTTTCACTAGAAGTTACACCAATAACTAAATCAGCATTGGCAACTTTAGCTTCTTTTAAAACCGCAATTGAGGTACAATCTCCTTTTAATACTCGAATGTCTAAATGAGTATCTGCATAATTTAGGCTTTCTCTAACAGAGTCAATTAGGGTAATGTCTTGAGACTCGTAAGAAAGTAGTTTAGCCAAATGAAACCCAACTTCACCGGCTCCCGCTATAATTATTTTCATCTGTTTAAATATTCTTTTTTATCGGCACAATGGAACGCATTGATAAACATATTGGAGTTTGAATAAAAATTAATCATAAGCGTTTCATAATATTTTTACAAAATAGTCTACAAAATTACATAATAAGAAAAGAGTAACTCGATAAATATTAAAATATCTCTTTAAAAAAATCCATTGCAAAAATACTATATTTGTAAAAAAATTGCGATGAGTAAGAATGTTACTCCCTATAAGGAATCTACCTTAAAGAAAAAGGAGCAGGTAGAACACATGTTTGACACAATTTCGGGAAATTATGATGGGTTGAATAGGGTGATATCTTTTGGTTTGGATGTAAGATGGCGAAAAAAAGTGGTAAAAGCGGTGACAGATACAAAAGCAAAAAGTGTTTTGGATATAGCCACGGGTACAGGCGATTTGGCCATTAGTTTTTCAAAGTATGATATTCCTCTAATTGTAGGTCTAGATATTTCAGAAGGAATGCTCTCTGTGGCTCGCAAAAAAGTATTAAATAAAGATTTTGAAAATAAAATAGAATTTATACAGGCCGATTCTGAAAATCTACCTTTTGATGACAATAGTTTTGATGCTATAACCGTAGCTTTTGGCGTCAGAAATTTTGAAACCCTTGATAAAGGACTTGCCGAAATTTATCGCGTTTTACGACCCTCAGGAATATTTGTAGTTTTAGAAACCTCCGTACCTACTAAAACGCCCTTCAAACAAGGTTATCGTTTTTATACAAAAAAAATGATGCCACTTATTGGTAAACTATTCTCTAAAGACAAAGTTGCATACAACTATTTAAGCGAAAGTGCGTCTGTTTTTCCATACGGCGAAACCTTCAACAATATTTTGAGGAAAATTGGGTTTAAAGAAGTGAAAAACCAACCGCAAACCTTTGGTGTGGCAAGCATTTATACTGCTTCAAAATAATACTATGAGAAACTTTTTTATCCTTTTAGCATTCTTGTTTTTGTTACAATCTGCTCAAGCACAATGGTTTTCAAAGGAACGACTAGCCAATATTGAAAATTTTGATAAACAAAGATGGACCTGGGGTTATTTTATTGGTTTCAACTCTTATGATTTTAAGTTTGATTACAAAAACCAAACAGAAAATACCGATATTTTAGTAGATGTAGGTGGAGGTTTTAATGTAGGTTTGGTAGGTGATTTACGTTTAAACGATTACTTTAATTTACGTTTGGAACCAGGTTTATTTTTTACGGAAAGAAATTTAATTTTTCCAAATTTTGAACAAGAAAAAGACTTTTTAAGAGAAGTAAAATCTACATATATCCATGTGCCTTTGGTCCTTAAAGTATCTACCAAACGACATAATAATTTCAAACCCTTTATTGTGGGTGGTGTTGCGACTTCCATTAACCTTTCCAGCAATGAAAAAAGTCCTGAAGACAATCGGGTAGGCACCTTTAGAATGACTAGTAAATCTTACTATTACGAACTTGGTTTTGGTATTGACTTTTACTTATTTTATTTCAAATTTACACCTTCCATTCGTGGGGTTTTTGCCTTAAACGATGAATTAGTAAGAGATGCCGACCCAAATAGTGCTTATACCGGCAATATTGATAAAATGTCCACAAGAGGATTCTACATCAACTTTACTTTTCAATAGTGCGATGAAATTCACTCAACAGTATTGCCGTAGCTGTTGCCACATTCAAACTTTCTGTTTCTTGAAGATTCCCGAATTGCGGAATGGTTATTCTGTTAGAAATCATTTTTTCAAGCATTTCTGAGATACCATTAGCTTCGTTACCCATTATAAGAATTGCTTCTTTAGGAAGCTGCGTTGTATAGACGTTTTTTCCGTTCATAAAAGCCCCAAAAACAGGCGTATTTTTATTTTCATCCAGAAACTTTGCTATTTCTTTATAATACACATTAACTCTTGCGATAGACCCCATTGTAGATTGTATTACTTTGGCATTATAACAATCTACTGTTTTGGGTGAGCATACTAAATTGATAACTCCAAACCAGTCACAAAGACGAATGATAGTGCCTAAATTTCCGGGATCTCTAACATCGTCTAAAACAAGAGTTATTCCTTTGCTTTTAAAATCTTTTACTACCATAATGTGAACAATGGCCAAAGCATTATTAGGAGTTTTTAAACCACTTATTTTCTTCAATTCCGCTTCTGAAATATACGTGACCATACCCTCCGGAATTCCAGATAATTTTTCTACAGAAAATATTTCATAAAACTTTAATCCGGCTCGATACAATTCATCGATGACTTTTGTACCTTCGGCAACAAATAAATGATGCTTTTCTCTATATTTTTTTTGACGTAAAGAGCTAATAAATTTTATTTGATTTTTGCTTACCATGCAAATAATGTATTTTTGAACAATTTTAATTTCGCCTTTTGAAAAAGCTATTTACAAAAATACCACTATTTATATTAATTTGTGTGAGTATTCTGTCATGCGATGCTGTAAAAAAAGTAAAAGAAGGAGATTCTTTACTCACAAAAAACACCATCCTTGTAGATGATGAGGAAATAAAAGATGCCGCAGTGTATAGCCAGCTTTTACAAATACCTAACTCCAAAATTTTAGGATTTCCTTTAGCATTACAAATTTACAATTTAGCCAATGAGCATCCAGACTCTACCCACCAAGCATGGTTAAACAAAAACCCAAAAAGAGAAGCACGACTCATTAAATTACTTTCAAAAAAACAAGTAGATGAGATATTAAACTATCGCGTGGGTCAAAGTAATTGGTTAAAAAACATGGGAGAAGCTCCTGTTGTTATTAGTAAAGACCGAGCAGAAAGATCCAGAAAACGCATTGAAGAATACTACAAAAGTTTTGGCTGGTTGAATGCCGATGCAACTTTTACTATAGAAAAAGACAGCACAAAAAATAAAAGAGCTGCTATTACTTATTCCGTTAAAAGAGAAAAGCCCTATATATTAGATACTATTGCCTATCAAATGGACTCTCCCGTTGTAGACTCCTTATATAAAACAACGGAAAACAAAAGTTTAATTAAAAAAGGACAACAATATTCGCGAAATGATTTTGCTAATGAACGCGATCGATTAACCATTCAACTTAGAAACTCCGGATTGTATTATTTCAATCAAGAATATATCTCCTTTATAGCAGATACTGTTGATACAGAACATAAAGCATATATTGAATACTTGGTGGCAGACAGAAACATACAGGTTGGTGATTCCGTTTATAAAGAACCTTTTAAAATACATAAAATTAGTCGCGTTAATATCATTACCGATTATACTTTTGACAATAGAGAGAAGCAGTTTCAGGACTCCACTATCTATCTAGGATTTCATTTATACGGCTATGATAAAATTAAATACCGCCCAAAAGCGATAACAGACGCCGTTTTTATTGCACCAGGAAGTATATTTAAAGATACAGACAAAACCCTAACGTATAATCATTTAAGTGACCTTAGGGTTTTTAGATATCCCAATATAAATTACACTTTAGACCCGGCTGACAGCACCAAAACCGACTTGATTGCCACGATACAACTTTCCCCTAGAAAAAAATATGCCGCCAGTGTCGACTTAGATGTATCTACCTCAAACATACAAGAATTTGGTATTGGTTTTAGCACTTCCTTTTTAACCAGAAATGTGTTTAAAGGAGCGGAAACATTAGAGGTTTCTGCCAGAGGAAGTATTGGCTCCTCAAAAGATGCAGCAGATGGTAATAGTAACTTTTTTAATATTTCAGAAATTGGGGGCGATGTAAAACTTGCCATTCCAAGAATTTTATTTCTATGGAATATCGAAAAAATTATACCTAAATACATGTCTCCTTACACCAACTTAAGTATAGGTGCAAGTAGCCAGCAAAACATAGGCCTTGACAAACAAAACATCAGTGCCATTTTTAATTACAAATGGAATCCTTCCAGAATTCACACCTATCGTTTAGATTTGATGAATATTCAATATGTAAGAAATTTGAATACAAACAATTATTTTAATGTGTATAATAACTCCTTTAACCGATTGAATGAAGTAGCACTCTCAGACAATTTGAATCCGGATATTTCTTATTTTAATGTAGATGAAAACAACAATCCTATAAAATTAATTATCCCTGAAGGGGCAGATAATTTTTTAAATGATTTTAATTCAAATCTATTAGGAAGTCTTACCGAAGAACAAAAACAAATTTTAAGAAACATCAACCAACAAAAAACCCGTTTAACCGAAAACAACTTAATTTTTGCCTCTAATATTTCTTGGGTAAGAGACTCCAGAAGAACCGTATTTGACAACCAATTTACACGCACCAGATTAAAATTAGAACTTGCGGGAAATGTGTTATCCGCTTTTTCTTCTTTAGCAGGGGTTACAAAAAATGAAAATGGAAATTTTGAAGCATTAGGTGTAACCTTTTCCCAATATGCAAAAGTAGAATCGGAATACATAAGATATTGGGAATTGGATAAAAATTCTGTATTTGCCATGCGCCTTTTTGGAGGTATTGCAATACCTTATGGCAATTCAAGCAGCATTCCATTTACCCGAAGTTATTTTGCCGGAGGCCCAAACGATAATCGAGGATGGCAACCCTTCAAACTAGGTCCCGGAAGCAGCGACCGAGGCGATGAATTTAATGAAGCAAATATGAAATTAGCCGTTAATGGCGAATACCGATTTGGTATTTTAGGTGCCATTAAAGGAGCATTTTTTGTAGATGCGGGAAATATCTGGAATGCCTTTGATAATGTAACCGATGATGCCTCTATATTTGATGAACTAGGAGATTTAAAAAATATTGCTGTAGGCTCCGGTTTTGGACTTCGCTATGATTTTGGATTCTTTGTTATACGATTAGACACCGGATTTAAAACCTACGACCCGGCGAGAATTGAAGGCGAAAGATGGTTTAAAGATTATAATTTTAGCAACGCTGTTTATAACATAGGTATTAACTATCCGTTTTAAGCCATTAAATTTTGTTATTTTTGTATATTAAATATTCATAAAAAACATCCAAGATGATTCACCACATACAACCCGGAGTAGCAACCGGAAAAACCGTCCAAGAAATTCACCAATTAGCAAAAGCTAAAAATTTTGCATTACCTGCAGTAAATGTAACCGGCTCTAACACCATAAATACCGTATTAGAAACCGCAACAGCATTACATGCACCTGTTATCATTCAGTTTTCAAATGGAGGCGCACATTTTAATGCCGGAAAAGGACTTTCAAACGAAAATCAAAAAGGAGCTATCGCAGGCGGTATTGCCGGTGCAAAACATATCCACGAACTAGCCCAAGCCTATGGTGCAGTCGTTATTTTACACACCGATCATTGTGCAAAAACCTTACTTCCATGGGTGGATGGATTATTAGATGCCGGAGAAAAACATTTCAAACAATTTGGCAAACCTTTATACAGCTCGCATATGCTAGATCTTTCTGAAGAACCCATAAAAGAAAATATAGAAATTTCAAAACGATATCTGGATCGTATGAGTAAAATGGGCATGACTCTGGAAATTGAACTAGGGATCACCGGCGGCGAAGAAGATGGTGTAGATAATTCAGGCGTAGATTCTTCCAAACTATACACCCAACCGGAAGAAGTAGCTTATGCTTATGAAGAACTAAAGAAAGTAAGCGACCAATTTACCATTGCAGCAGCATTTGGTAATGTGCACGGCGTTTACAAACCCGGAAACGTAAGATTAACCCCTGTTATCCTTAAAAACTCACAAGAGTATGTTCAGAAAAAATTTAACACGGGTCCAAACCCAATCGATTTTGTTTTTCATGGCGGAAGTGGCTCCACAGCAGCAGAAATAAAAGAAGCGATAAGTTATGGCGTAATAAAAATGAACATCGATACCGATATGCAATTTGCATTTACCGAAGGAATTCGTGACTATATGACAACAAATATCGATTATTTAAAAACACAAATAGGAAATCCGGAAGGCACCGATGCACCCAATAAAAAATATTACGACCCAAGAAAATGGCTTCGAGAAGGCGAATTCACTTTCAAAAAACGACTAGAACAAGCGTTTAAAGACCTGAACAATATCCATACATTATAATTAATCTACAAATCAAAAATCGTTAATCAAAAATCGTTAATCCCATGGCTTGGTTTAAAAGAAAACAAAAAGGAATTCAAACCCCAACAGAAGATAAAAAAGATGTTCCAAAAGGTTTATGGTATAAATCGCCTACCGGAAAAATAGTCGATGCTGAGGAACTCACTAAAAACTTTTATGTAAGTCCTGAAGACGGGTATCATGTTAGAATTGGCAGTAAAGAATATTTTGAAATTTTATTTGACGATAACAAATTTAAAGAACTTGACAAAAATCTAACTTCTAAAGATCCACTAAAATTTGTGGACACAAAAAAATATACAGACCGACTTAAAGATGCAGCGGCAAAAACAAACCTAACCGATGCCGTACGAACCGCCGTTGGAAAATCCATGGGTAAAGATGTAGTAATTGCCTGCATGGACTTCGCCTTTATTGGTGGTTCGATGGGAGCAGTTGTTGGCGAAAAAATAACCAGAGCCGGAGAATATGCCCTGAAAAAGAAAATTCCATTTCTCATTATTTCAAAAAGTGGTGGAGCACGCATGCAGGAAGCATCTTATTCGTTAATGCAATTAGCAAAAACCTCAGCAAAATTAGCACAATTAGCAGATGCCAAAATACCGTATATCTCCCTATGTACAGACCCTACAACAGGAGGAACAACCGCCTCATTTGCCATGCTTGGTGACATAAATATTGCTGAACCGGGTGCCTTAATAGCCTTTGCAGGGCCACGTGTAGTAAGAGATACGACAGGAAAAGAACTTCCAGAAGGATTTCAAACCTCCGAATTTTTATTAGAACACGGCTTTTTAGATTTTATTTCTAAAAGAAAAGATTTAAAAATGACTATTAATTTATATATAGACCTTATTTTAAATAAACCTTTACGACAACCAGCTTAAAATCAATTGTGTGAAGAAATAAAGTTTCAAAAGATAGATTTTGATTATAAATTTATATCTTTGCCGCCTAATTACCAAAGAGGTAATTTATACATAAAAATCATTTAAATAATATTGGCATGTACCCAACAAAAGAAGACAAAGAGAAACTCTTTGAAAAACACGGAAAATCAAAAACAAATACAGGCTCTGCAGAAGGACAAATTGCACTTTTTACTGCACGTATTGAACATTTATCCGCTCACTTAAAAAACAACCGTCACGATTATAACACAGAGAGATCTTTGGTAATGCTCGTAGGAAAAAGAAGAGCTTTATTAGATTATTTAATGAAAAAAGATATCTTGAGATACCGTGCTATCATTAAAGAATTAGAATTAAGAAAATAAATTTTTAAGGGGCTTAACCGCCCCTTTTTTTATCCTTCTGAAATTTTCAGAAGCCATTTTTATAGAGAAAAAGCTACAACTTTAGTTTTTCATTGGTCCACCACTACTACTACAACACAACGACCATTGTTTAACCAAGCACGTAATAAAGCGTGTTTAAGAATTAAAAAATATGATTCCAAAAGTTTTTAGAGAGGTCATTGACCTAGGAGACGGTAGAACCATTTCTATTGAAACCGGAAAATTAGCAAAACAAGCCCACGGATCCGTTGTGGTACAAATGGGAAAAGCGATGTTGCTTTGTACCGTAGTATCCTCTTACAAAGAAAGCACCATGGATTTCTTTCCATTAACTGTGGACTACAGAGAAAAATTTGCTGCGGCAGGTCGTTATCCCGGCGGTTTCTTTAAAAGAGAAGCAAGACCAAGTGACGGCGAAGTTTTAACGATGCGTATCGTGGATCGCGTATTGCGACCATTATTCCCATCCGATTATAAAACAGAAACCCAAGTGATGATTCAGTTAATGTCACACGATGAAGAAGTAATGCCGGATGCATTAGCAGGACTTGCAGCATCAGCAGCAATTCAACTTTCAGATGTGCCTTTTGAATGTCCTATTTCAGAAGCTCGTGTAGGCAGAATCAATGGCGAATTCATCATTAATCCAAGTAGGAGTCAATTGCTAGAATCGGATATTGATATGGTTATTGGTGCTTCAGCAGATTCCGTAATGATGGTAGAAGGAGAAATGAAAGAAATTTCAGAGGAAGAAATGGCAGATGCTATTAAATTTGCTCACGATGCTATTAAAATTCAATGTGCGGCTCAACTTCGATTAGCGGAAGCTTTCGGAAAAAAACCAGTGAGAGAATATGCACCTGCTAAAAGTGACGATGCTATTGCAGCTAAAGTGCGTGAAGCAGCTTACCAAAAAATTTATGACATAGCTAAAGGCGGTTATGGAAAAAGAGAACGCACCGAAGCTTTTGATGCTGTAAAAGAAGAGGTAATGGCACTTTTTTCTGAAGAAGAATTAGCAGAAAATAGCGACTTAATAAAAACCTATTACCACAAAATTGAAAAAGAAGCCGTAAGAGAACTTACTCTTTCTGAAGGTCTTCGTTTAGACGGTAGAAAAACCACAGATATCCGACCTATTTGGTGTGAGATTGACTATTTACCATCTGTACACGGTTCTGCTATTTTCACACGTGGAGAAACCCAAGCATTAGCAACAGTAACTTTAGGAACTTCCAGAGAGTCAAACATGATAGATATGCCAACCCACCAGGGCGAGGAAAAATTCTATTTACACTATAACTTTCCACCATTTTGTACCGGTGATGCTTATCCTTTAAGAGGAACTTCCCGTCGTGAAATTGGCCACGGTAACTTAGCACAACGCGCCTTAAAAGGAATGATTCCTGAGGAATGCCCTTACACAGTTAGAGTAGTATCCGAAGTTTTAGAATCCAACGGTTCTTCTTCTATGGCAACAGTATGCGCAGGAACAATGGCGTTAATGGACGCAGGTATCCAAATGACAAAACCGGTATCCGGTATCGCAATGGGATTAATTTCTGATGGCGATCGTTATGCAGTACTTTCTGATATTTTAGGAGACGAAGATCACTTAGGCGATATGGATTTTAAAGTAACCGGAACGGCTGATGGTATTACTGCTTGCCAAATGGATATTAAAGTAAAAGGATTGCCTTATGAAATTTTAGTAAATGCTTTAAAACAAGCAAAAGTTGGTAGAGCACACATTCTTACAAAAATTGTAGAAACCATAGCACAACCAAATGCAGAGGTAAAACCCCATGCTCCAAAAATTATAACTAAAATTATACCTAATGCCTTTATTGGTGCTTTAATTGGACCAGGTGGAAAAGTAATTCAAGAATTACAAAAAGCTACTAAAACAACTATTGTTATCAATGAAGACCCAATTACAGAAGAAGGAATTGTTGAAATTTTAGGAACAAACCAAGAAGGAATTGATGCCGTTTTAGCAAAAATTGACTCCTTAATGTTCAAACCAGAAATGGGTGGAACGTACAAGGTAAAAGTGATAAAAATGCTAGACTTTGGTGCTGTAGTAGAATATCTTGATGCACCGGGTAACGAAACCTTATTACACGTGTCTGAATTAGCTTGGGAAAGAACTGAAAATGTAACCGATGTAGTTAACATGGGCGATATTTTTGAAGTGAAATATCTAGGTACAGATCCAAAAACTCGTAAAGAAAAAGTATCTCGCAAAGCCTTGTTGCCTAAACCGGAAGGCTATGTAGCAAGACCACCACGCGAACGTAATGACAGAGATCGCAATGACCGTGGAAGAGATTCCAGAGATAGAAACGACAGAGATAGAAAACCGAGAAGGGATTAATTTTTTATCAATTACACATAGTAAAACACCTCTAAAATTTAGGGGTGTTTTTTTTTATTTAAAAAATAATTTTATTTTTTTGTAACCTTTTGTTTGCTTCCTACGTATAACACTATGTACAAGATAAACAAAACACATTTTGAAACTTGTTGCAAAATAACATTTACTGAAAAGACGCTTCTGGAGAAGCAAAGGTTTTGAACTTTAAGTTTTAATGACAAAATCGATAGTTCCAAATAAGTAAAAAATCATTTTGTAACAAGTTTTTTTAACGGAAAAACTTTTAATGAGACAATTAAAAATTACCAAGCAGGTTACCAATAGAGAAACTGCTTCCCTCGACAAGTATCTACAAGAAATAGGAAAAGTTGACTTAATCACCGCTGACGAAGAAGTTGAATTAGCACAAAGAATAAAAAAAGGAGACCAACAAGCTTTAGAAAAATTAACGAAAGCTAATTTGCGCTTTGTGGTATCGGTTGCGAAACAATATCAAAATCAAGGATTAACCCTTCCCGATTTAATTAATGAAGGAAACCTAGGTCTTATTAAAGCTGCACAACGCTTTGATGAAACCCGAGGTTTTAAATTTATTTCCTATGCGGTTTGGTGGATTAGACAATCTATTCTTCAAGCTCTTGCTGAACAATCACGTATTGTACGTTTGCCTTTAAATAAAATTGGCTCCATCAACAAAATAAACAAAACCTTTGCTTTCCTTGAACAAGCTCATGAGCGACCACCTTCCGCTGAAGAAATCGCAAAAGAGCTAGACATGACAATTAACGATGTAAAGGAGTCCATGAAAAACTCCGGTCGTCACGTATCCATGGATGCACCACTTGTAGAAGGAGAAGATTCTAACCTGTACGATGTTTTACGTAGTGGAGAATCTCCAAATCCGGATCGGGCGCTATTGCATGAATCCTTACGCACCGAAATTGAACGCGCACTAGAAACCCTTACCCCTCGTGAAGCAGATGTTATTCGTCTTTATTTTGGTCTTGGAGATCAACACCCAATGACTTTAGAAGAAATAGGGGAAACGTTTGATTTAACACGTGAACGTGTGCGTCAAATTAAAGAAAAAGCCATACGAAGATTGAAACACACTTCAAGAAGTAAAATATTAAAAACCTATTTAGGATAGTTTTAAAAATCCTAAATTATGATAACAAACAGTTATCACTAACTGTTCGTTTTTTGATTGATGAATGAATCCCCGGCTGATTACCGGGGATTTTTCATTTCCGGGTAAGAATCTCCTCTTAAAAAGTAAAAACTACCTATCCATTTAAAAAAGAAAACAACAAACACACTTCTCCATATCTTTATTACCTTTGTAAAAACCATTGTATTATGTCCATCAAAATAGCACCTTCCATCTTAGCAGCCGATTTTGCCAACCTGCAACGCGACATCGAAATGATTAACCAAAGTGAAGCCCACTGGTTTCATATTGACATAATGGACGGCGTATTTGTACCCAACATTTCCTTTGGCATGCCAGTTTTACAAGCCATCACGAAACACGCTAAAAAACCCATCGATGTACATGTAATGATTATCGACCCAGACAGATATATTAAAATTTTTGCAGAATTAGGCGCAAATATACTCAGCGTGCATTATGAAGCCTGCACACATCTTCACCGAACATTACAAGCCATTAAAGCGGAAGGTATGCAAGCCGGTGTTGCGATTAACCCCCATACCAACGTGAGTCTTTTAGAAGATACCATAAACAATATAGATTTAGTTTGTTTAATGAGTGTAAATCCGGGTTTTGGAGGTCAAAGTTTTATTGAAAACACCTATAAAAAAATAAAACAACTCAAAGAAATCATCCATAGAAACGGAGCTTATACAAAAATTGAAATTGATGGTGGCGTAACTGACAAAAATGCTTCGCAATTAGTCGCTGCAGGAGCAGATGTATTAGTTGCCGGAAATTTTATTTTCAAAGCAGAAAATCCTTTAGTAACTATCCAAGAATTAAACACGCAAATTAACTCTTAAATCTTTATCATGCCTTACGACGTAGTCATTATCGGTGCAGGACCTATTGGTATAGCTTGTGCAATGGCTTGTAAAAAAAATAACTTCCATTATATTGTTTTAGAAAAGGGAACTTTGGCTAATTCCTTATACAATTATCCATTAGACATGACATTTTTTTCCACTTCTGAAAAATTAGAGATTGACAACATTCCTTTTATCAGTACTAATCCAAAACCCAAAAGGAAAGAAGCTTTAGAATATTACCGAAGAGTGGCATACACAAATAAACTCTTTATTAAACTGTTTGAAAAAGTAAATTCTGTAGAAAAAATCGACGGTATTTTTAAAATATATACAGAAAAAGCAACATATACCTCTAAAAATATAATTGTCTCCACCGGTTTCTATGACATTCCAAACTTATTAAATGTGCCCGGTGAAAAGTTACAAAAAGTAAGTCACTACTACAAAGAAGCCCATTTTTATACCATGCAAAAAGTAGTGGTGGTTGGAGCTAGCAATTCTTCAGTTGATGCTGCGTTAGAAATTTGGAGAAAAGGTGGCGAAGTAACAATGATAATTAGAGGTAACGCGATTGGGTCTCGAGTGAAATACTGGGTAAAACCAGATATAGAAAACCGAATTAAAGAAGGTAGCATACCCGTTTATTTTACCTCTGAAATAAAAGAAATAAAAGAACACGAAATTGTACTCCAAACACCTAATGGCGAAATAACCCTAGAAAACGATTATGTTTTAGCTCTTACAGGATATCAACCCAATATTACCTTTCTAAACTCCTTGGGCATCTCCATATCAACAGATGGTAAATACCAACCAAAATACAATGAAAAAACCATGGAAACCAACATTCCAGGTTTATATCTAGCAGGTGTTATTTGTGGTGGAATGGAAACCCACAAGTGGTTTATTGAAAATTCCGTTATCCATGCTCAAAAAATTGCGAAACACTTAGCTACCACCCTTTCTAATTAAACCATTACATCATTTATCTAATCACCAATAAAAATTCTGCTTAAACGATATCTTAGACACCTTTATTTTTTTATAGAATCGCCAATAAAATTTTGAGAAGTATTTTTAAATAAAATATTAAAAGTTGTCAAACTTCCATAACAACGGGTGATATATTGTTGCAAATCTATTTTTTCATCTTCTTGTAAACCTTTACTGGAATTAATTTTTTGTTCCATCACTCGAAGTCGGTCACGAAGCATTACAATTTTATGAAAAAATGTTTCAATAGGAATATCTTTTGAAGAAAGCGATTTGTCTTTGGGTTGTAAAACTAAAGTTCCATTGCGCCATTTGTCGGCAAGAGGTACTACTTCAGAAACATCACTCCAACGTTTTAATATTTCAACTAAAGACTCTTCAATTTCTGAAAAACTAACGGTGTCTACTTCCCCCTCTACGGCTTCAATTACATCAAAATCATCATTTACATCTATGGTTTCTAATCCTTTTTCTAAAAAAGTTACCCAATACATTTTTGAGGTTACATTAGTTACAACACCTTTTCCGTGGTTTGGGTGATTTATTCGAGAGCCTATGCCTAAAATTTGTTCCATTTTTTTATTTTTCTGCTAAGAAAATAAAAATAAAATCGTTTACAAAGAAAAACCTAATGGGTTTTAAAGTCATTTAGTTTTATTTTACGCCCATGGAGGGATTACCTTGGGTAGGCCCTTAAAGCTCTGTTTTAAAAATGCTGCAAACAAAAAAACGCTCAAGTAAACTTGGCTTATTTTATCCTTTTTAAAGGGAAATGCTGAAATGGGATTACCTCTGGTGAGCCCTCAAAGCTCCGCATTGAAAATGTTGCAAACAAAAAAACGCTCAAGTAAGCTTGGCGTTTTTTCTTTTTGCAACATTTATTTGTGACCGCGTTTGGATTGTTGCCTAATTTGCCTGTGGAGGATGTTTTCACAACAATTATTATGGCATTTATTGGCGCTTTGGCGAGTTTTATTGCTTCGGTGGTGCTGCGGTTTATTTCCCGGTGGTTTGGGAAGTAGGTGTTTGGTTTAGTGAGAAAGCCCGGATTTATGGTCCGGGCTTTTTTTATTGTTTTCAAACAGGGCTTGTACCCTGTTTTTTTAGTTTAACTGCGGTTGGTAAGACCTCATCATTAAGATTTTATAATTTTTGAGATTTACCGACTGCCGGCGCAGGTTTTCTTCTGCCTCTTCCAGTTTTTTGAGGACCTTGAAGCGTTCTTGCCAGTAGAGGCCGTCATAGTTAAAGAGGCATTCTTTAATCAGGTTTTTGATGTCGCAAATGGAAACAAACGTGATTACGGAGCCTTTGTGGTAAGGTTTGAACAGGCTACCGGCGTGGAGTATGGCGCATATCCAATAGAGTTTTTGGAGGTCGCTTTGGTTGTTGCAGAACACGACAAACGCGTTTCTGTAAGGTTCGAATGAAGGCTTTCCGGCGTTGTTTCCTTTGTTTAGGATGTAGAAGTGCGGTGTGTTGTAAAACCTTCCGTGTTTGTGGGTTTTGATTTTGAAATTAAGCATAATTATGGATTTAAAAATTAATTATGCTTGATGCTCGCTTCGCTCACATATTTTTTTCGGAACAAAAGAAAAAACAAAAAAAAAGAAAGCCGATACTTTGGGGGCGTGGCTGCGCTGTCAAGGTTTTTGGAAAAAATACTACCCGGGGTGGTAGTGCTAAGTGGGCAGTGGCAGTTTGCAGTTTTTTTTTATTGGGAGAGGTTTTGAAAAATTACGGAGCGAGGGTGGAGATTTTTTTCAAAACCGGAGGCTTGACCTTGACAGTGCTTTGGCGGCTGGTGGAGGGAGCCCACTAACTTTGCTTCCTTTTTATTTGTTTTCGGAAAATTTATCTTAATCTCTAATCTTGTGTATGGTGATTGGAAGCACGCGTTGCTGTGCTTTGGCGGCTGGTGGAGGAAGTCCATTAACGATTGGGGCTTTATGTAGTGAAGCCTGAGCTAGGTGCACTGTTTATGCTAAAATTTGCATTAATGTATTGTTTTTTATTCCAGTGACAACTTGCGTAGATACATCTCGAGTTTTTTTATCATTCCATTCCATCTCAAGTTTTCTTTGTTCGTCGAACTTCTCTAACTTCATTGATATAAGATGAAAGTTTATTTTTTTTGATACTATATCAGAAAACTGATTAAGAATATTATTGTAATAAATAGTTTGAGTTTTATTTATGTCGAAGCATAAATAAATAACATGAGTATTAGGTTTATTAAATGCGCATGCTGAAGCAACACGATGAACAATTTGGTATGGCAAGTCTTGGACGGATTCAAAATTAAATTTTACTCCTGTATATTTAACAATCATTTCAATCCACCCTTCTAAAACCGCGTGTTTGTTTTCACTACTACCAAGCCATGTTTTCACTTTCGGATATGGTGGCTCAGTCCGTTTTGCCTCAACGGCAATACATGTTTCTGGAGTTGCAATCATCAAATCGGTACAGGATGATCTTCCTCTCCCTTTACCTACTTTTGTTTCAGATTCAAAACAAAAAATTGCATCATCTTTATTTTTAAGTAAGTTGAAACAAAAGCCGGGCTGATTTTTATACAAAATAAGTAAGGGAATAGTTGACCTAAAGGGTGACTTAAATTCTCTCGAATTAAAGTTTTCCAACATTTCATCAATATTTCGAACTTTTGTATTCTTAAAATAAAGTATATTTTTCATTTGTTTTTTGGTTTCGTCCAATAACGCCGAACATTAGTATATAGTTACACCCTTGTGTTAATCAAGGTTATAATTATTTCTGTAAAAATGCGGGGATATTCAAACTTACGACATTCTGATAATAAATCAAAGCGTTATTTATTGATTACAGTTTGTGATAAAATAACAAACAAAAGAACTCTGCTATATTTTGGCACAATAAAATTGCATCTTTACAGGAAATTAATACATAAATTATGGCAGCAAACGTATTCCATCGATATATCTGGCTTGTTGATACTATCAATCGTGCCGGGCGAATTACCTTTGAAGAAATCAACAAAAAATGGTTACGAACAGACTGGAGTGAAGGACAAAAAATTCCTTTACGGACTTTTCATAATCATCGCTCCAAAATCGAAGATCTATTCGACATCAATATTGACTGTGATGGTTATAACCACTATTTCATTGCTACCGGTATGGATGATGGTTTGCGAAAATGGTTGTTAAACACGTTTACGGTTAACAATCTGATTCACGATAGTTATTCGTTGAAAGACAGAATTTTGTTTGGGGAAATTCCGTCAGGGCAATTGTTTTTGACAACGATAATTGAGGCGATGCGGGATGGGCTTACGCTGCAATTTCAATACAAACCCTTTTGGTACAGCGAAATACCGGAGATTGAAATCAAGCCTTATTGCATTAAAATTTTCAAACAACGTTGGTATGTATTGGGCGAAAGTACAGCATTTAATGAAATACGGATTTATGCGCTTGACCGCATACAAAGTATAACCGCTACGAACACTAAATTTAAACTCCCAAAGGATTTTCACGCTGATGCCTATTTCGAAAATGCTTTTGGAATAGTGGTACATCCTAAAATACCTGTTTGTGAAGTCAAACTCAAAGTTTATGGCAGCAGTAGAAACTATATACAAACACTGCCTTTACACCACTCCCAGCAGGAAGTTGAAAGCAATAAAGAATTTAGTATTTTAAAGTATTATATTGCACCAACTAAGGATTTTATGCATGAAATCCTTTCGTTTGGCAATGAAATAGAAGTGCTATCACCTGAGAGTTTCAGGAATGAAATCGCGGATAAGATCAAAAAAATGAACAAATTATATATAAAATAAGAATTATGGAGTTTAAAGAAAAAATTCATGAATTAATTGACAAAGCAAAAGATTTTGTAAAAGGCAAAAGCATAGATACTCTTAGTGAAATTGTAAATGGATATAAGAAAAAAGAATATCATACAAAGCCTGGCAATTTATCTTTTGAAATCAAATCGACAGGTGAAACTGCTTATCAACGTGCTATCTTTTTATCAAAGAAAACAACTTTAAAACCCTTAGGCGAAGTTATTTGGAATGACTTGGAACTTCCTGTTGTTTTTAGTAATAGTCGAAGACGAAGATGTGTTGATTTAATAGGAACACTAAATAATGATAAGCTTGTTTTATGTGAATTAAAATTCACCTCAACAAATAGCTATCATTCTGAAAGTCCAATTTATGCAGTTCTCGAATTGCTGATTTACTATTATCTCATTAAAGATAACAGCAAAGAACTTGATAAGAAAAAGGTATTTCATACAAACAGTAGAGAACCATTTGAGTGGAGTGATATTAATTCCAATTCTATTTTCATATTTGGAGCTAATAATAAGTATTGGGATTATTGGAAAAAACGTTATGAGAAACAGAAGGGTGAGATTGATTTGTGGTTGAAAGGTTTGCCGATAAAAGTTCGTTTTTTTTCTTCTGATGATTTTGATTTCAAAGATCAAAAAGAAAACAAAGAAAAATACACACCAAGCGTTTCAGAAAAAACAGAATGGACAGAAGTTTTTTTGTAAACGAGAAAAGTAAAATTTATTAAAAATCAACCCTTCTGCCTAAATTTGGCATAATCACATTCTATGTTTGCCTCATCATTTAAAATAAAAAATTATGAGTGCAGCAAAATTATTAAACCAACTTGTTCAAAATCTTGAAGAAAGCAGCGATTTAAGTGCAGGTAAAATCTATAACCAAAATTGGATGCTAAAATGTGTTGCGGAACTGATAGCCAAAGGAACCTTAAAACACGATGATTTAACTTTTCCTGAAAATTCAAAATGGTGTTCTGACGTAGCAGTTTTAGAGTTTAATTCAGCAAATGCCTATTCCGGTCTCGCTGTAACAGTTGGAAATATCCAACTTAAAAAGCGAGAGCGCAATTTTCCTAAATGGAATTATATTGAAATTAAACAGGATTGCACTTGTTTATATGCCATCACATCCGGTTGGCGTTTTAAGGATGATGTACTCACCTTAATGAAATTAGTTTATGACGGACTAAAAGAAAGGAAAATCACCAAAATACCCAATAAAATTGCTTGCTATGGGTTGCCTTACAAAAATTTAGAATTAAACGATTTCGATGAAGTCAAGGGAAAAGAAAAAATTAAAGCAAAAATAATAAAGGAATTTAACTCTTATCTCGGAGAAAATTTAATACGGAAAGAAGAAGAAATCAATTGGGTACTAAACAATTTAGACACCTTTTTGGAAAAGCTAAAAATTAAGGTTATCCCTTGGGATGACCTAATAATGTTAATAGAAAACCCTGAAACAAGAGCTGATATTACAGCATTTTACAACAAATGGAACGAATATAAGCTATGAACTACACCAACTACCACCGCAACCACGTCATCCTTCCGGGCAGGGAACAGGCATTGCATCAATTTCTTAACGCAACAATAGTTTGCAACGGAAAAGAAGAAAAGCATAAATTAAGATACGCCACAAGTTCCAACAGCGAAGACGCACTTACCTGGTCGTGCTTTGAGGTGTTGCGCAATCAGCCGGCAGCAAAGCTGGTGGTTGCACTCGATGAACTATTTGAAGATGCTTTTGGTGATTACAAAGAGAAAAATGAACCCGTGCCTATGCCGTTTTCTTTTGGGGATGAACAAAATATAGAAATACATATCGGTAAAAATTATGGTGCAGTTTCGATGAACGAAAGCACAGAAGTAGATACAAGCATCGAAACCGATGACAAGTTGATTTTCATAGAAGCAAAACTATACAGTGCAATTTCGCTCAAAAGCGAAAACGTACAATACGACCAAATTGCCCGCAAACTGCGTGTTGGGTTGGATCAGGCAAACGCTTCAAACCGTGCATTTTATTTCATCTTTTTGGATATTGCGCCTTGCCTGGAGATTTTCAACTATAGAGAGAAAAAACAAATGAGTGCGAGACGATTCTTATATTACCGCAACCATAGCGAGAACCTTGTAAAACCGCTTCTCGGCATACCTTATCAAAATGTTGAACAGGTTTCGCAAAATATGGGTTGGCTTACTTGGTCTAGTCTTTTCAAAACGGTATTGAGAGCACTTTAAACTTTTTAATTACTAACCCGGGACTGTTCGCTCAGAAATGGGCAATGCTTGGTGTTGAAAGTACTGAATGGTGTTTGGAAAGGGTGCTTTTTTAAAATTTAGGGAAGATGATATTTTCAATTATTTGTGGATTGAGGCTGGCGGCGTGCACGCCTCACCCCCCAGCCCCCTCTCCTAAAGAGAGAGGGGGAGTAAAATCGAATATGCTATTAGAATTTTGCTTGCGTGTGTGCCGACGGCCGTTGTGGGATTAAGGATTTTGAAGTATTGATAAGTTTTTAAAAAAGCACTCTTTCTAAGCGGTGCTAAAGGCTGGTGCAACTATTGGTTTTAAATGTAAAAGTATCTCTATTTGATACTTTTTAATATGTAAACGCATTGCACCTGCCTTTTGCACATTTATGGTGTTGAGATGCATTGCCCATTTCTGAAACCGCTGAATTGGGTGGGCGGGTTTTCGGAGACGTCATTGAAATGTTAGCAGTATCTAAAAAAAACTTTCCGGATAGATGGATTGTTAATGAGAAAGACGGAGCTGTGCGGCTGGTGAGCGGCTATTTTACATAATGGAGTTTTAACTTCAAAAAAAATAACCTCTTAAAAATAGTATCGCATTTTTTTTGAATTAAAACTAACCGTTATGTAAATATAGCTTGGGGTGGTTTTTTGTGGCGGGATTTTTGTTCTGAGGGTTGGCTGCAGAGCTTTGTGGCATTGCGGCAGACACGTCAATGAGATTGCTTCACTTCGTTCGCAATGACGCAATGTTCTGCAAGTGCGCTGGCTACAAAAATCGTGACGCAAAAAACCACAGAAGGGTGGCGCGCGGAGGGGCACAAAACACAGAGGTTGCCCGGAATGGGTTGAATGGATTAAGCTTTAATTTATTGAGTGAGGGAGTTTAAATAACAAGATGCCACCTACGTGGGCAGGGGAATGAGGGCGCTGGGTTTTGCAACCCGGGGAGTTGAATTGTTAGGGTTAGGTTTTTTTCATGTTAATAATTTTCATTGATGAGATGGCCACTGTTGTATTACGATTTTTGGATTGTTAATAAAATAAATTACACTTTTAATTATTTTAAAATATATTTGAAAAGGTATTGATTTGTTTTCCATTGCTTAATTATAACCAAAATCCTATGAATACTTCCTTAATTTTTGATGCAGAGATGAGACGATTATTGAAAGCTGAATCTAATGAGACTTTGATGTTTGTTCAAAATCAGTATGATCAACGCAAATACTCTTCCTTTATGGGGTTTTTTGATGATTTTTTATATGATTATGGTATTATTTCACTTAACTCCATACCCGAAGGACCCAATGATTATTTTATGCCTTATGTAAATTGTGCTGATGCTAATATTTTTGGGGAAGCTAAAGGTTGTAGAAATATTTCTGATAAAACCCTTCCTCTTTCATCTTGTCAAAAAGTGATTGCGCGCTATATTTATGATCATTTGAAACGACTTGATGTAAGCCTTTTGAAAGAGTGGAAAGAGTTGCAGCAGGTTTAATTTTTTGAGGTTCACGAAGTTTCAAACTTCGTGCTGCGGATTTCTGGTTTAGTTTCCTAAAGTTATGCTTTATCAGTTGATGTTGCACTTGTTAAGATATATTTGTCAACCCAAACAGGTATCGAGTTACTTGCAAAAGTGATAAGATCTCCATTATAGATATCCAAAACCAGTTTAGATTCTTTACCACTATTATCGAATATATATGTTCTGTGGGTATATTTTATTGCTTCCAATAAATATGTGAGACTTTTGTAATATCTCTTTACAATTTTTTCAACAGGTACAGGATGACCACCCTGTTTAACCCTCTCTTCAACTCTTATTTTATTAATCTCCACATTTTCTGTTGAGATAAAATATAGATAATTTTTATATCCTTGACTTTTTGATTGTTTTAGAGTATCAATCTTAGAAAAATGAGACATAACTGTTTCAAAAGTCAACTTTTTACCAATCTGAATTAATTGATTACGAATAAGGTCTGCTAAAATAGAAGCCTCGTAAGAATGTGTTTTTAAATTTTTATTTAATACAATGTTATTTTCTACAGTAAGGTCTATATCAAAACCATCTTTTATTGCTTTATGAAATAAAGTATGATTTTGTATAAATGAAGTGAAGGATACTGGAGTGATTTCATCGCTAATACCATATTCAGATAATTTTAAACTTTTAAATTCAGACAGTGATTTTTCTATATCATCAGAATTGATATAAATACCGCTATCAAATTCATTTTTTAATGAGTGATAAACTGTACTTTTACCTGAACCATTTGGGCCAGCGAACATACGCAACCGCTTTTCATACATTATTTAGCGATTTGTAGACTTAAAGTTGCACCTTTAGTTACTTTTCGAGGATTTAAATCTTCAATAACCTCAGGTTTTTTGCCTTTAACTTGCCGTATAACTTTACCATCTACTACAAGAATAATTTCATTGGAAATTTCCCAAGCTCGTCTATATGCATAAGAAGTTCCAGAAGCTGCCAACCTACTTATAGTATTTAAATTATTTGAATCCTCCAATTCGGCAAGAGGTCTATTATAAATAATACGTGATTTGGCATATTTAGATTCTATTTTTCTTTTTCTTGAAAGCACTTTTTTATGAATGCTGGTAAGTTTTTTGCTTTTTGATTTATCGCTCATTTCTCTTAAATTATTAGTCTCACATTGTATAAATATACAAAACTTGTTCCACAATATAACGTATGCCATTATAACAAGATCAGGTTAAAGTATTAAATATTTAAAATTAACGGATTTGTAAAAATATTTTATTAAGACTATTTATTTTTTAATATTAGAAATAATTTTAATACAACCCTACAAAACCTAAATTTGCGAGCCTAAAGTTCATTGCTTGTTCACTAACTCTAAATTTCTTGGCCAAATAGCTTACAATATCTTTATCGTTATCAGGTGCATTTTTAATTTCTTGTCTAATGAAATGATTAGGCATCAATAATGAAGCAGCAAAAGCATTTGCTTCACGTTCTTTTTTAATCTCGCCCGTGCTTGAATCAAAATTACGGAACATTACTTTTTCTTTGTTATTATTGTAGTCAACAAATAATGAATTACTGTCTTTATGCAATATGAAATGTCCCAATTCATGAGCAATAGTGAATCTTTGTCTTTCATTTGATTCAGAATTATTATATCTAATATATGCTTTACCATCTTTTAAAACAAACAGACCAGAAATATCAAATACCAAATCTTCAGGTTTGATATTAACACCTAATTTTTTGGCAATCTTTTTTACATCAATATCTTTTGGAGATTTAATATTCAAATCATTTAATATGTTTGAAGTAATATTTTCAATTTCTCGAATCATAATTTTAATTTTTTTAAATAATTATCAATCTCATTGATTTCTTCCACTTTTAAAGGTTGTGATTTTAAATATGTATCATAATTTTTATTTTTTGAATTGGTAAAATTAATTACCTCATCATAATCAGGTAATAATTCTTTTACTTCACAATTAATAATTTTGGATAAGTCGTAAAGAACGAAAAGTGGAATTTGATGACGACCTACTTCAATGTTTGATATAGAAGACCTACTAATATTTAATTTTTTTGACAATTGAAGCTGGCTTAAATCTAAATTTTCTCTTTTAGATTTAATTTTTTCACCAATAATTTTGTACAAAGAATCTTTGTAATCAGACATTATAGCTACTATTCATTATAAAATGATTTTGTACAAATATACTAATGTTTATAATACTGACAATAAATTAAGAATAATTTAAACATTTTAGACAGAATTAAAAAATATATGTTTATATTTGTGACCGTATTATGATAGATATATAAACAATTTAAAATAAAAATAAATATGGCAACAAATGGTAAAAGTGGTGATAACCGCAGACATGGTGCAGTAAAAGGGCGCTCACAGGTATTAAACCCTAAAACAGATATCTGGGTGAAGCGTGATACTGATACAGGACAATTTATGGATGGGAAGACATCAAGCAAGACACCCTTTAAAGGTGTACGAAAAGAGAAATAATATTTTTTAAACTGAATTTATATGCAAAATCATCTTCAACACCTTCAATTATATCCTATCGATGTTATAATTGCAAAAAAGAGAACCGGATTAGGTAGAATACTCAATCACTACATTGTTTATTTAGGTAATGGGATTTTTATAGGAAATTTGAAGGGCTGTGTAAGACAACTCTCGCAAGCAGAATTAACAGAGTTACTTTACGACTATGAGCCTGTAAAAATCAGGCGGTTTGAAGGAAATCCTATTCAAGTCCATCAAGCAATTAATAGAGCTAGGCTAAAGCTAGGTCAACCTTATAGTTTTTTAGGGTTTAATTGTGAGCATTTTGCCAATTGGGTTCAATATGGTAGAGAAACCAGTAGTCAGGTTTCAACAGCATTTCTGATAATTGCCGGCTTAGTTACCGTAAAACTCATGGATGCAGATGGAGGAAGATAGATTAAAATATACCATAAATAGATTTGATCATTATTTTGATAGTGTAAACAACAAATCTGCAGTATATATAGCAATAAACACCTTTATTACAGGAGGCATCATCGTACTATTGACTCAGACTGATATTGTCTGCGCGATGTCGCAAACCGGTAAGTTTGGGATTGGGCTTTTATTGTTGTTGGGAGTTCTTAGTTTAATTATTTTATCATTAGCCAGTATTCCATTTTTCTCAAAAAAACCAAATTCGATTTATTATTTTGGGGCAATTTCGCAAATGAAGCAGACTGAATTTTATGAGGCTTCCAAAAATTATACAAAAAATGATGAGCTTACTGATTTAAGATCCCAAACATATATACTTTCCAGAGGACTCACAAGGAAATTTACCCGAATAAAATGGGCCGGAATTTTTCTTGTTGCACAATTTATTTTACTCCTTATTATACTTATAACCATATTAATTAATTCATAAACCTCAACTATAATGGATATTTTTAGCCCCTATCTAAACGTTATTAAAAAAGCGGTCGATAAAGACCCAAAATATAGCAATCGTAATTTCAGCAATATTTTAGATAAAGAGTATGATTTAAGTTATATACAAAACTTACGTAGTGAACTCCCCGGTCTTGAAAACTTGAATGAATCAAGAAAATTAGTTAAGGGGCTTGGCACACCTCCTATTGCTAACCTGCCAAAACTGGGAAATCATCCCGATTTTGCACATTTAAGATATACTACAAATACCGAGAAACACTGGATAATCTCTGCTTTTGTAGATGTTCAAAAAAGCACCCAATTACATAATCGTTTTACATTAGCAACCGTAGCATTAATAACAGAAGGGATAGTGAAAGCGTCTATATTTGCTGTTAATTTATGTGGTGGTTATGTACACAGAATTCAAGGTGATGGATTGATGGTCTATTTTGGAGGGAAGAATATTGAAAAAAGTCAAGCAACAAACGATGCATTAAAAGCATTTTCTTTGATTTCGTATTTTGTTAAAAACGACCTTAAAGACTATTTTCAATCTAATGGCGTAAAAGATATTTATACCCGAACCGGTATTGATTTAGGGCATGACAGCCAAGTCTTATGGATGTATTCCGGCTTAGGTGAAAGTGGAGAGATAACCACTTGTAGCTTACATACAAGTTTAGCCCCCAAAATGCAAGCTGCAGCTAAGGACAATGGAATTGTAACCGGGCAACATATTGTTAACCAACTTTCTACCACTACCACGTATTTCACTCAAAAGGCCAAACCTATTTGGGATCATGAAGATGGTAGATTTTATGATCATTACGATTTTGATTGGGAAAGATACCTTGTAGATAATAATTTTGCAGTACAAAACCAAAATGGAGAGCTTATATTGAATGTTGGCAACCAATCCACTAATCTTAATCCTATTCATCTGGCACCGATTGCAGAAATCAATAAGCCTTATTTTGATTTTAAATGAATTCAAGATTAAAAAGAGATTTAAAAGAATTTCTTGATACATATTACAAATTTAGTGTAATTAATGCTAGTGAAAATGAGCATACACTCTTAGATGGTATAATTAATATCGTTGATGTTAATGGTGGGATTTGGGACAATGCATATAAGGTGCGAATTTTAATACCTCATTACAATTATCCTCACGTGACGCCTGAAATAATAGAAGTCAGTAAAAACATAGAGCGTCATTTGGATTTTCATATATCCAATGATGGAATTTGTTGTCTTGCGATACCACATAAATTAATTTTAGCTGAACGAAGTGGCATAATACTGGTAAAATTTTACCAAGAGTATATATACCCCTTTTTTGCTAACCATCAGCATAAATTAAGAACCGGAAAATATGTTAATGGCGAATTTGAACATTACGATAAAGGAATATTACAATTTTATAGAGAAGAACTCAAAACCAACGATTTAAATTATACCAAAACCATTATTGAAACTGCGTTAGGTTTTATAAAAATCGGCAATAACAATATGTGCCCTTTATGTAATGGTCATAAATTTAAAAAATGTTGCAAGCCAAAAGTCAATTTAATTTCCAAATATGGCACAAAACGACTTAAAGAAGATCTTTCCATTATTGAAACTGAAATATCAAATGCAGTCTAAAATTTCTTACAGAAAAAATTTAGTTGCTTAGCTCTTATTTTCAAAATCTAAATGCCTTACTTATTAAGTGTTGTTCCTTTAAAGGGATACCTATTTTTTTAGCCATAACTTTCCAGGTCGCTACTACTGATAATACTTCTTGAATGATTTTATCCATTTGATTATTTTCTAAACGGAAATATTCCCCTACACTTTTTGCCAGCTCATAATCCAGTGCATTGTTATCCATATCGATATTCAGTGCCAAACCATTTTTGTCTATGGAAGGGTTTATATCGTATGCGGGAGATAAAACCCAACCTTTATTGGTTATAATAAAGCCATGGTTTCGTAAATGGTCGTCTGTATTAGAAATTGCAATATTGAAAACTATCCTGCGCCAAAGTTGTTCTAAATTCTCATTAACGGATGTGCCGTGGTTTTGAATGAATTCTGCCAGCTCGAGATAACTAGCCTGATTATCCCGGATCATCTCTTCATTGTTACCGGTCATTGTCATGGCTGATGCAAAATGAATCCTTTCCCCATTCTCACGGTCAAATCTCTTTGTAAAAAAAGTGTTATAATCACTACTTATCTTTTCAATTTTTGATGGTGCCATCCAAATACCTGCCTTTATAGCTAATTGATATGCCAAGTATTCCCAAGCAGCTTTATCTACAGTATCATTTTTTGCCGGGAATTTTGCTATCCATAATTCTTTGTTTTCATCTAAAATATTTGCTTTTGGCCTTGCCCCTCCCAGTGATGATCCAGGTGCCATTAAAACCGCAAGCCATTTTTTTACCTGTTCATTATCTTCATCGTTTTCGAAATTCCTTGCTGCTTCTTGTAATTCCCTTATTGAGGACCAAGGTGGTGTAGGGTTTAGGTTGTTATCATCCAAAAACGGACCTTCTAATTCTGTTTTAAACCGCAACGCCCCCATTCTGCTTTCGTCATACACACCCAACAAATAATCAATTTCATATAGTGTTTTTGCCCTTTCGCCTTTTTCTTTTGCTTGCTGTGCTTCCCTACGTTTCATTAATGTGCGTCCCCAAGTATCCGGCATACTGTCCAAGAATACCCCGAAATTTTCCTTGTTGTTGGGGTATTGCAAACCGCTGTAGAATTGGATGTCAGGATCGAGTAACACTTGCTGTTTGGATTTTACCCAATTTTTATCATATTCGAAACTAAATGCTTTTTTACCCTTGGCTTGCAAGGCTGAAAGTGTCCCTACAAGTTGAGGCTCCTGCATTCCTTGCCAATGGGCAAATACATATATGTCTTGTTTTCCTGTTGCCATTTTATAATAAATCTAAGTCTTGTAATTTTCTACCGAATTCATCATCTGCAGCGAGCTTTAAAAAATCATCCTGCAGTCCTAATACGCGTAACACATTAAAATAAGCCCCTATGGTTACGCTGGGATTGCCTGACTCAATGAGATAGACTGTACTTCTAGCAATAGCAGCCCTTTCTGCAACTTGTTCTTGTGTTAGTTTTCTTCTTTTACGTGCCAATTTTATATTCTCGCCCATATGTTTAAGCACCTCTTTGTGTTTAGGAAATAGTATTTGCTTTTTCTTGTTCATTACATTACGATTGTTATTTCATACAAATATAGTTATTTTGATTGAAATAACAATCGTTTTGTGTTTTTTGGGATTTTAAATGATCCTCACCCCCAGCCCCTCTCCTAAGGAGAGGGGAGTTTATTTTGTTGTTTTAATCAAGATATTGCATAAGTTTATGAGGTTGCTTCGCAAAAAATGT